>Ga0214544_1000408_pt1 | contig 76602 bp, 25 predicted proteins | sample CNSS3metaG_FD_160074 | JGI IMG/M metagenome (GOLD analysis project Ga0214544, IMG submission 160074) | Root nodule microbial communities from cowpea collected in UCLA plant growth center, Los Angeles, California, USA - CNSS3 | ecosystem: Host-associated > Plants > Roots > Nodule | place: USA...
TATATATATATCCACGAAAGCGTAGATGCGGCCACAGTCCCAAATTTTCTTAAAACTGTATATATTTAAAATAAAGTTTTTAAATTATGTATATTTTAACATTTTTTAAATTATATGTATCACTTTAAATTTGATAATTGTGCACCAAAAATTAATGAAAATTAAATTAAGTATTTTTTATTTTTTTATAAAGTACAACATTTAATATTAATAAATAGTATAATATCAAATTAAATATAATAAAAAACAAAAATTATTAAGATAGTTTGTATTTTCTCTTCACATTGTATTTTTTAATTTTTTCACGTGTTGTACTTGTATCTCATTCTTACTTGATTTTTTTTGTTATTGTAAAAAAAAAATGTTAAACAGAAATTCATTATTTCTACCCTATTTTTTTCATATCTTCTCTTATTTTTAAAGAAAAAAATTTCTTTTGTCTCACTTGGCAGTGCAATAATTGTTTAATATTTAGTTATGTTCTTTTTTATCTCATTACCCTTTTGTATAATCATTTTTTATAAATATAGAAGAACAAGTAATGTATTATGTGATTTTTTATAGAGGGTTTTTAATTGTAACCCGATTATCATACTTTTTTTTAGTAATTATGTCTCTCAATATTTGATTAGATTATAATAAATTTTTTTATCTTAAACTTGTTTTATAGATAGGTATATTAATAAAAAAATAAAAGAATAAATTCATTTTTTAAAATTGATAAAAAAAAAAGTGAAGATGAGAATAAGACAATAAGGTTATTCATCGCATAAGCATAACAATGATGAAATGAAGGCTTGTGATGACTTTTGAATTGAAAATTGGAAAATGAATATTTTACATATAATATGATTATTTACATTGAAAAAAATAGCTGAAAAATTTAGTATAATTCAATTATTTGATAAGTTCAAAAATATAAAAATACAAATGACAATCATTTATATATATGTATTTTCTATTATAGTTATAGCTATATTAAATTATGTATTAATTTTCACTGAATAAGTGACAAAAATGTTAAATATATAAATTAAGTATATTATTTTGGCTCTTTAAGAATTTTAGTCAAGATCCGCCAAAATATATATATATATATATATATATATATATATATATATATATATATATGAATATATATGAATCGCGTTGTTTTGCAAGGCTGCATGTATGTATACACCTGTATTATGTTGTTGGAAATAAACAGTGACAGTTGAAAAAAGAAAAGACAAGTAAAGGTGTGGCGAATAGATTTTGAGAACGTGCATGTGTGAGTTTATGCATACCCACATTCTGGTAATGAACAACTATCCCCTACAACATATCATAATAAAGTCACCAACACTTTCAAGTTACATCTATCAGAGTTTGATTTCTGTATCCAATAATTTTTATATAATGTGCTTTTGGATTAAAAAGTTCTTTGTTGATATTATTTTACTATGTTAAATGTAAATTAGTGTAGTATTCAACTTATGCATTGACATTTGATTCTATCATATAATTGTTATATTTGCTAATGTGTTATATGCTGTATTTGTTACGGTGAGAACATCAAAATGCTTATGTGTTATTATTTCACCCAGGGTGGTCATGGATTGGATTTTTAATGATCCATTTTGGATCCAAATAATTGAATTAGATTTTCGATCCAAATCTATTTTGTCAGAAAAAAGTAGATTGGTTTTTTTTAAAATCCAGATCCAAATATTTGGATCAAGTTTAAATCCAGATCCAAATATTTGGATCAAGTTCAAAATCCAAAATTCATTTTTCATAAAATAATTTAAATTAAATTTTCTAAAACTTGTGTCCATAGGGTCGACACCATAGAATTTGACAGATTTTTTTGTCGGAGCTAATGAGTTCAAATTTCAGCATGGGATGGGCATGGCTGACTTTTGGTCGGGGTCGGCCGAATTTTGGTCGAGCTCGACTTGGTCGAATTCGGCCAAATTTTGACTGGGGTTGACTCGGCCAAATTTTGGCTAGGGTCGACTCGGCCAAATTCGAACGAATTTCGGTCGGGGACGACGTAACCAAATTTGGACAAAGGTCGACTCGACAAAATTTCAATCGAGATCAACTTGACTGAATTCGACCGAATTTCGGTCAGGGCCGATTTTACCTAATACGGCCAAATATTGGCCAGAGTCGACTTGGCCAAATATGGCCACATTTGGGCCAAGGCCTGATCAGTCAAATTTCGGTCAGGGTTGACTCCACTAAATTCGTCGATCGGGACCGACTCGACTAAATATAGCCAATTTTTGATCACGATCGACTCAGTTGAATACAGTCAAATTTCGTTCGAGACTTACTCGACCAAATACGGCTAAATTTGGGCTGGGTCGACTCGACCAAATTTTGGTAATGATCAACTGAATTCGACCAAATTTAGGTCAGGACTGACTTGCCTCAATATGACCAAATTTTGGTAGCAATTGACTCTGTCGAATATGACCAAATTCAGGCCAGAACCAACTCGGTCAAATTTTGGTCGAGGCCAACATGACCGAATTTTGACTAAAGCCAACTTGACTGAATTCGGCCGAATTTTGGTCATGGCTGACTCGGTTGAATACGGCCAAATTTTGATCGTGACTGACTCATTTGAATACGCCAAATTTCATCCTAAGTCTTAGCCGAATACGGCCAAATCTCAATCGAGGCCAACTCGATTGAATTCGACCGAATTTTGACTGGAGCCAACTCGGTAGAATACAACCAAATTTTGGTCGCGGTTGTCTCGGCCAAATACGGTCAAATTTTCTCTAGGTCGACTCAGCCTAATGCAATCAAATTTGGGTCGGGGTGAAATCAACCGAATACTTCCAAATTTTGACCAAGACCAGCTGTGCCAAATTTCGATTGAGATCGACTTGACTGAATTCGGCCGAATTCGGCCAAATTTCGTGTATGGTCACGCCAACTTAATCAAATACAACTAAATTTGGGCTAATCTGTCTCAAACTTTAGCCTAACCTAACCAAAAATATAAATTGAAAATTTGGATTATCCATTTTGAAAATCTAGATTTAGAGAATGAATATTCAATCCATAAAATATATAAATTGTAGATCAGATTGATATCTAGATCCAATAAAATGAATTTTAAATGGATTAGATTTTTAATAAAATGGATATAAAATGAATTGGATCAGAGAAAAAATAGATTGAATGATGAAAATTGGATTTTTTGTCCACCCTTAATTTCACCTACCTAGCTCTTTTAAGACTTCAAGGTAAGATGCTTATTCATTACATAGATTGTTTAATTTGATTGAAATTTAGAAGAGTCACAAAACATTGATTTAGTGAAGTAGAATGATGTCTATTCATACAAGTAAGATTCTCCATAAAATTTGATAGAGATGCAGTTAATTTGGAAGAAGGAGAAAGGTAGAAGATTAAAATTTCACTTCATTTGCAAATAATTTTAATTATATGTTAATAAATAAAAATTAATATTAATTTTTTATAATTATATTATTGTTTCAATAGGTATTATTGACGATGATTTTCATTAGGAAGTCTATATTATTATTAGTAATCTTTTAATTATATTTGTATCTATAAAATTTGAATTTATATAGAATTAATATCACTCCATCATTAATTCGTGAGTAAACTAATATCATATGTGTGATTGAACCCAATTATATGTTTCCTACTTACCTTTATCACTTTCAAATCTTCACAATAAAAAATTGTTCCCTTGAGCAACCTTTTTGTTTTCTCTTTTTGATGCAAACAAATAATTTTGTTTTGGAAAGATGATTGTGGTTGAATGAATTAAGGGATAAATTTCAGATTTTAAAACACAAAAGTAGATGCATGGATGACTTGTTTTTCCTACTTTCTTGTTTTCGTTACCTTAATGTTGTAAGGTTATTGATCGCATCGTTATTTTAGTTACTTGGTTGTTAATTTAGTTATTCTATAATTGATTCACACGTGACTATCTAAATGGTCAGGTAATATATTAATCATTTTAAATCTTTCAATCACGTCTTTTATAATCATATCATATCTAAATATATTTATATTTTAAAGATATTAATCAAATATTTCTACAGTTTTTAACATTTTTTGAAACCCTTAATTAATATAATATTCACTCTATAACTCCATTGCAACCTTCTTTTTGCTTTTAATCAATTTAACTTTATTGTCAATGCTTTTAATTTTTTATTTTTTGGCTTTGTTCCCACCATAAGATTTAGTTTTATGTTTTCCAACATCAATAATTATAGCTATTTATTTATAATACATAATGCTGCCACTGGCACCACCATAATATATTCCTTACCATTAACTGGTTCTTGCCAGCACTGCATTGCACTTTCTTTATAATCACATCAACAACAGCTTAACACTGTGAAGGTTGAATCCTCGTCATCCTTTTTTATAATCTAACTAAAACACCTGAAACACACATTTTAATAAAAAAAATCCTAATTACTTTCGGAAATAATTTGTAAATCCAAATTTTTTGACACAATTATTCTAATTTTTCACACAATTTTTCTATTCTAATTTATACAAATCATATTTATAAAAACATTTGTTATTCCATTAATTTCTCTTATCAAATAAGATCGATATAAATTCAAGTGAGTTCAAATTTCTGTAAACATTATCAACATTGCTAGTTGAAATCAAGTTAGGCCAAATAAGTGGACTAAACCTTTTATTTTTAACTCTTTTTGTTTGTTCTCTTTTCGCCTCATTTTTACTATTTTTTTTTTAAGAAAATCTCTTTAAAACATTTAATTATTTTTATTTTTTATTTTGTTTGCTATTATTTTTTTTCCTTTTTTTTCAAAATATTTAAGCACCTATTTTTTACAATTTTAGAAATAAATTTTATTTATCCAGATAAAATTGAATGATAACAGTCATCCTCCTTTTACTTAAATTTTACTATATGATATAAAAATTTGACATTTTTATCTTATCATGCGGGTAAAGATAATAAAACTAATTTCATTTGAGTTTCAAAAGTAAAAGAAATGGTGTCATGATATCGGATGATGTTGTAGGTAGCAGAGAAAATAGGTTATGGGAGTGGTGGTTTAGTCTGGTCTAGAGTTGTTAAACATAGTTTTAGGTGGTTGTAGTTGTTATGTTTGTTAAGATATGTCGAATATTCGATTAGCAAATATTATGTAATCAAATATTGTGTTAGTAGTAATTTATGCATTATTACCTCTGAACAAATACGTGCAACTCTCATTCCTTTAATAGATTATTACCTCTTTGAACAAATGTGTGCAGTTGTCATTCCTTTAATATATGAGGAATTATACACCCTTATATATATATATATATATATATATATATATATATATATATATATATATATATGGTACCCTATTCTTTGAAATAATATATATCAGAATTATTCTTTCAATCCTTTCAATATGGTATCAGAGTCAAACACTAACATCCTCTACAATATAGGAAACAGTGCTTCTTTATTTGAATATTTCTGATGGCTCCTTCCGATAAAATTCAATCGGAGAAACATGATTTTGGGACTTCCGCTGCTACCCATATGCAAGAAGCTACTCCCAATAGCCATAGTACTATTGCTGCCAAATTTGTGATCAAATCAAGTATATCTAACTCTGCTCTTAATCTTTCTGTTGTTACTAGGGGTAGTAATTGGATAATTGATTCAGGTGTTACTGATCATATGACTTGTGATCCACATAACTTTACTAAATTTTCCCCTAATTGTTTTAAAACTGTTATTATTAATACCAATGGGATCTCATCTCCTATTGAAGGTGTAAGTACTATATCTCTTTCACCCTCCCTCACGTTTTATTTGTTCCTACATTGAACTGTAATATTCTCTCTATCAGCAAGTTAACCAAATTACATTCTTGCCTTATTTTACCCAGCCCATTTTTTTTCTAGAACATCCATTATAAGGAGAAGATTGGTAGTGGTAGAGAGAGAGAATGACTGTATTATCTTGAAAATGTCTCACACAAACCCATAAAGGAGCATTGCCTTGTCTTGCAAATGAACACATACAAGATAAAAAGAAAATTTGGTTATGGCATAAAAGATTGGAACATCCTCTTTTGGTTATCTAAATAAATTATTTTCATCACTATTTTATAAATGCAATATTCTTGCCTTATTTTACCCAGCCCATTTTTTACTAGAACATTCATTCTAAGGAGGAGATTGGCAGTGGTAAAGTAAGGAGAAGATTGACAGTAGTAGAGAGAAAGAATGATTGTATTATCTTGAAAATGTCTCACAACAAACTTATAAAGGAGCATTGACTTGTCTTGCGAATGAACACATACAAGATAAAAATAAAAAGGAAATTTGGTTATGGCATTGAAGATTGGGATATCTCTCGTTTGGTTATCTAAATAAATTATTTCCATCACTATTTCATAAATGTAATATTTATGATTTTATTTGTGAAACTTCTGTAATGACAAAAAGTCATCGTGTTGTGTTTCCTTAAAGCAATAAAAAACATATTTTCCTTTTTCATTCATCTACACAGATGTTTGGGGCCCTGCCCCACAATCTACACATAATGGAAAAAAAATAGTTTGTCAATTTTGTTGGTGATTGTACTTAGATACCTTGAGTGTATTTGCTTAAACATAAAAGTGATGTGTGTAATGTGTTTCGTTACTTTCATCATATGATAGTTACTCAATTTAACACATATATTAAGGTCATTCGATCAAATAAGGGAGGGAATAAGACTGAGTTAATCAAGTTCATGAACTCCAAAGGTATCTTACATCAAACTACATGTCCTTATTCACCACAACAAAATGGGGTGGCTGAGAAAAAAATATATACATATATTAGAGGTGACAATATCACTTTTGATAGATGGTAATGTCCCATCTCATTTATAGAATGAGGCTATGAGATCTGCAATTTATTTGATTAATCGAACAGCTTCTAGTGTAGTGTGCTTAACTTTCGAAGGCCTTTAGATGTGTTGTCTGATCATTGTATCCTTTCTTCCATGGTTTCTTTACCACCTCATATTTTTGGATGTGTTATATATGTTCAATTACACCCACATCAATGTACAAAGCATGAAGAACGAGTTTTAAAATATATTTTGTTAGGTATGGATCAACTAAAAAAGGTTGTCGTGCTTACCATCCACCATCAAAGAAATTTTATATCTCTATGGATGTGACATTTAATGAGCATAGTTTTTTTATGTTGATTCTAAAATTCAGGGCTGCAATGAAAGTGAAGTGCATAATCATGATGAGTATGTTTGATATCCCAAATATAAAATTATACAAATTATACTGTAAAGATAAATTATCGTATGAGGATCATTCTACGGGAAGTGAGTCAATCCTAAATATGGAAACTTCTCCTTTGGATAATACAATGTCTTTTAATCCTAACCAATTGGCTCAATCTTCTCCATAATACTAATGTAGTGTTGAAACTAATCATGAAATTGTTTCTCTTGATCCTCCCCTTGATAATACTAATTTAGACGAAATCGATCATGAAATTGATCCTTGTCTACATGAGACCACCAACACACCAAACATTGAGTCTACTACTGTCCAATATAATCTTCCATCTCGTTCTAACCGTGGTCAACCTCCAGCTAAATATGAATCAGACCTCCAAGCCAAAGTTAAATATCCCATTAGTAAATGTGTCATCTCACAAGTTATCACAATCATATGCATCATTTGTATCTCAATTATCTTCAATTTCTATTCCTATTAATATATAGGAAGCTTTGGTAGATCCTAGATGGACCAAAGCAATGGTTGATGAGATGACAGCTTTAGAAAAAAAAAAACAACACTTGGGATCTTGTGTCCTTACTAAGAGAGAAGAAAATTATGGGCTACAAATGAATATTTACAATTAAGCATAGAGCTAATGGAACTATTAAGAGGTATAAAGCACGACTTATGGCTAAAGGTTACAATCAGTCGTATGGTGTAGATTATCAAGAGACGTTCGCATCGATAGCAAGCTTAATACTGTGAGAATACTTCTGTCACTCGTAGCAAACTAAGATTGGCCTTTTCTACAATTTTATGTGAAAAATGTTTTCCTACATGGAGAAATTTTAGAAGAAATTTATATGAGTTTTCCACCAGACATGACAGATTCAATTGGAATAAAGGTTTGCAAATTAAAGAAGGTTCTATTTGGATTAAAACAATCCCCAAGAGCATGGTTTGGAAGGTTTACCAAGTCTATGAAGGCTTTTGGCTATAGAGCTAGTAACTCTTGATCACACCTTATTATTTAAGAGAGGAAAAGGAAGAATTATTAGATAATATATGTAAATGACATGATTGTTACATGAAATGACCAAGATGAGATTTCTAGTTTACAACAATACATTACATCTAATTTTGAGATGAAACAACTTGGAAACCTCAAATATTTTTTGGGTATTGAATTAGCTAGATCAAAACATGGCATTTTTTCTATGCAAAATAAAATATATTATTGACTTACTATCGGAAACTGAACTGCTAGGGAGTAAACCAGTTGATACACCAATAGAACAAAATCATAAACTCTTTCAATGCTCAAATTCAGCAAACATAGACAGAGGGAGATACCAAAGGCTGGTAGGAAAATTAATTTATTTGTCTCATACATGTCCAGATATTACATATGCAGTTAATGTTGTTAGTCAATTTATGCATGACCCACAAAAACTTCATATAGATGTTATTGAAAGGATTATGAGATATTTAAAGTATATTCTTGGAAAAAGAATTTTGTTATCAAATCATGAAAACTTAAAAGTAGACGGGTACACTGATGTAGATTGGGCAGGTTTAAAAGATGATAGAAGATTTACCTCTAGATACTTTACTTTTGTAGAAGGGAATCTTGTAATTGGAGGAATAAAAAATAGCTTGTGGAAGCAAGATCTAGTGTTGAAGCAGAATTCAAAGGCATGGAACTAGGTGTATGTGAACTTTTGTGGATTAAAAATGTGTTATCAGATTTGGACTTTAAATAAAATGAAACTATTAGTTTGTACTGTGATAATACGTCCGCTATAGCAATTGCTCACAATCCGGTGCAACATGAAAGAACAAAGCATGTGGAGATTGATAGACATCTCATCAAAGAGAAACTTGAAGTTGAAATAATTTCCTTTCCTTTTGTAAAATCGGAATTGCAGTTGGCTGATGTTCTCACTAAAGGAGTGTCAACCTGAGTATTTAATGAGTCTAGTTTCTATTCAAGTTGGAAATATGTCATATTTATGCACCAACTTGAGTGAAGGTGTTGAAATATGTCAAATATTTGATTAACAAATATTATGTAATCAAATATTGTATCAACTGTAATTTAGATATTATTACTTCTGTGAGCAAATATGTGTAGTTATCATTCCTTTAATAGATGAAGAATTATAGCACCCTTATATGTATATATATAGTATCCTATTATTTGAAATAATATACCAAAATTATATGTTAAATCTCTTTTATAATGTTTACATATATACATAGTAGTATAGTTTTATCATCATGTTTTGAATTTCTGAACCAAAGGGTGCATTCATTTTGGAAAAGTGTTTTGTAGTAAATGCTGGAATGATACTATATCTGTATATATCATGCATGTTTCCTGTTTTAGAGTTAATTTAGTTTTACTTATCAAATATTAGTGTGCTCTATACTTATGGGGCTCTTTCAGAAAACAAAAGAAGATTTTTTCTATAATAACCAAAATAAAAAATTTGCTAATTTTATTGGAAGTAAAAATATATTAAACCATTATCTTCGATTTCTATTTTTATCTTATAAAACACATAACTTAATAGTTTATATTGATTTGTAATTAATTATATCATAATTTCTTATTTATATTTAAAACATTATACATCAGTCAAAATATAAACTTAATCACTACACGTTCTATATGCAGTTAAACTAAGATCATGCTTAGACAAAATTGTATATAACTTATCAAACGCACTGCGTGTCTAATGAACAAAATTATCCACTTCACTTTGATGTACCTGTGAGGAATTATCCACTATTATAGTATCCGTGGTGGCATCAAATTAAATCACACCTTAGTTTGCTCAGACCTTTTTTTACTCGCCATGACTTGCAATGGTATCTCTCCGGCAGCATGAGAAAGCACTTTTCCCACAAAGATGTCATAGATAGCTACTTTTCTAATCTTCAAGCCAACGCTTTGAGGTGCTTGTTGAGTTAACTCCTTCTCTACTTACCTGTTACAATCCCAGAAAAAAAAAAAAAAAAAAAAAAAAAAAAAAAAAAAAAAAAACAAAATAAAAAAAAAACTGAATGACGACATGAAAACAATATTTTAATGATCTATGGACAATGCATAACTTTATTTAATACTAATTCCGCTCATAGTACAAATGCAACATCATCCATAAAAGTGCGGAGATATCTTCCAATATACTGTACTATTTGTTTGTATTTATTTCTCCTTGAAAACTGGGATGCGTTTTAGGCTAATCTTTCATGATTTACAAATGGAGATCCAAACAGTAAAATGGAGTTAATGGTAAAAATAACCGCAGAACATTTACTAATTTACTGGGATCAAACAATGGTTGACAAGAGAAAACTTACCATAATTTTGGTGCACCCTCGTGAAGTTATAAATGGCTTTGATTAAGGAACCATATGTCATGAATTTCAATGATCCCATGTGTCTGTAATAAACACAAAATTCAGTCCAAAGAATCATAAAAAGAAAAAACATGTCAAAAATAAATCAGCGTGAGCATGATCCAAGTCTTGCCCAACGCCTACTATTGTCACTACTTTTAGAATTCTGTAGAATGTTTGTTTTGTACTGAGCTATTTACTACCTATTATTGAATTTTCTTTGAATACAAAATTCTTCTTATTTTCTAGAAGATTTGTACAGAAATGGAAAATAGAACTTTTCAGTCTTTCTTTATCATTGTGGTTCGCCATTTAGGTCCCTAAATATCCAAATCTTCTGAAAAAAGTTGTGTTGTACTCGAAGCCGTGGGTTCTCAATTTTTTAAATGTGTATAGCTTTCTTAAGCGATCATGAGATCACCAACTTTTAATATTAAGTTTTCACGTATAGTTGTATGGCCAGCATTCATCAAAAATTATAAACAAGTTCGCACATCACCTACGGAGCAGAGGCTATGCATGGCAAGGAACTTTAGGTTAAACTTTCAATGTTATAATGTCTCTGCAATAGAATTATGGAGTTCAGTTCGAGTTTTAAACTAATTTCATTTACGAGGACTTCTATTTCAGTTAAATCATCAGCATACTATTCCAAGTTGATAACTAATTCAGAACAGAACGGCAACGTAATATAACTACCGCTTTTTCTGTGAAAAAAATAAACATTTTATCACTGCACTGATATAATAAAAAATAATAGTTTCCTCTAAAGAACTTACACGATCTCTGTGTAGCGAAGTCTCCATGCAGGAAAACCAAGATGGGTCCTCACAGGTCCATAAACCAGTAAAAGGTCAGGCTCAGGGCCTTTGCTACCTGATCATAATGATAGGTACCTTTCTGAATAAGGCAGTCAACTCTTAAACTATTACTAGGTCTAGAAAGCAAACATACCGACAATCTGCAATGCTTCATTCAAGTGAGGTTCTAACGATATTTGGGCATCTAGTTCTCCACCCAAGGAATGCTGTTTCAAGTTCTCCACAAAAACCAAGTTAGCTGCTTTCGCCACTGCCTCCTTCCCGTCCACATAAGAAAGAAACTCTAGAGTCATGTGATCATGAGCATGGTGTGTAACAACTTGACTAACTTCCTGCACTGAGTTAATGCTAGATCAGATCAAACAAGTGACGTAGCAGCAAACGTTACTATTCATCCTTGACAGCAATAGCAGCTGAATGAGCCATTTATAATCCATATTTTATACTAATGCATTTTTTGGAATTTTTGGAGGCAGAGGGAAAATACAAAGAAAACATATGATAAGAATGATCATCTTTCCCTTCTTTTGCTTAGATGAGTGAGGAAAGGAAGAAAATATAAATTTTATTATTATTACTGGAAGAAGAAAAAGAAAAAGAAGGTTCATGTACATAGTCTGTTTTCTCCTTTCTCACTTCGTCTTTGGAGAAAATATTCTAGCGGGTTCAAAGGTACTATTTCATGCCTACTTCTGTCACTCCTATTCTTAAACTACCATCAAAGGACCTAAAATAAATAATAACTGTCTGGGTTCATTTCCTTCCCTTTGCTTTTGTCTCCATTAATTTTCACCATGTCATGAATGTGCATTAAGTAAAGACTCAATTAGAAAGCCACTTAAAATACATACACAGAATCGTGTCTTTCATCTTCTTATAAATAGTTTTTAGACAATGCACCAAAAATAATCAAATACTGCAAGTAAGCCCCATCATCTATGAACATTTTAAGCCAAAGACAACGGAAATGAGATCAGATGTACCCAACAAATTTCATGTGTAAAACCAATTTAATCTAGGACGCATGATCTACCAGAATCTGAAAAAAGGTTTGGTTACATGTCCTTCCCCGTTACCTAATTGAATAGTAGAAAGAAGTCGAAGAATCAAACAAAATTAAATGAGGAAAGGGTGGGATCCAAATTGATTAACATGGGAAAAATATAAGACAAACCAGTCACATGCAGGTTAAAATCATAACCCGGAGTCAAACTTTTCAATAAATTAACAAAGAATCAATCTGCAAGGAAACAATTATATGGTACCTGAATGGATTTTGCATTCTTCAAATTTTGAAGTATGGTTTCCTTAGACTTCTTCAATACTCCTAGAATGAAGAGTTCAGGGAAAACACTATTATATGGCCTGAGTAAAAGAAACTTTACAATCACTGGTTCTCCAAACCTTTCATACCATTCATGTCATAGAGGCACACATTCTTCACACCAATAGAGTCCAGCCACTTCAACAGTTTAACAACTTCGGAAATCTGACAAGCTTCTTCACTTTCTATGACAATGGCAAGGTACTGAACCTTTTCTGAATGAAGAGACTTGTATTTCTCTAGTACTCCAAGAGAGATGAAGTAGCTCTCCAACAAATTACCCACGACTACTATGGAATACCATGCGCTGACAATTATTTGCAGAAAGTACCATAGCAGTCCAAGCCAGAGATCTGCAATCTGTAGAAGCCTTAAAACCCACAATGAATGGACTTAAATTTTAGGTTGAATGGAAAAGGATATGCTCAGTTGCATTGACTAACCATTTACGTTAAATATCATTGTGTTCAACAATACATAGATCAAAGATGCGCAACAACATGTATTTAGATTGGAATCTTTCTACACTAGCGTGCGTGGACTCTGTTAACAGAATCGACTTATGTTGGAAAATATAATAAGCATAACTTGTTTATCTTATAGAATAAGTAATTTATTGATTTAATATTACCAGTTTTGTAGACACCTTTAGATGTAGATTACCAGTTTCTTACGGTCTACACATCTGTTGATTCAGGATCTAGATAGTTGTCATTTTTCTCTTGTATTGATCTATTTTTTATTCAGTGCTTGGATTACTGCGCTTGGAGATGTGTCTATGACAGCATGATATTTGGTATTCAGTAGTTTTTCTCTTGTATTGGTCAATCTCTACAGGAGTTAAAGATGTGTCTATGACAGCATGATATTTGAAAGAAATAAAGTGATTGAAATTCAAAGAATTAACTGAAACATCACAGGGTCTCTAAACAACTTTTAACTATAGAATTCAAGTTAATAACAATAACTGGTTATTAAATTGAATGAATATTTTGTTTCTACTAAAAAACATTAACATGACATAGATATCTCACAGAATATTATTAAGTATTCTTGCTATTGCAACTACAGCAGAAAAAAGCTTTTCAAAATTAAAATTAGTATTCCTATATGCCTAAAAAAAGATTGAACAATTTAGCTATTTTAGTAATTAAGAAAAATTGAACACCTAACTTTGATTATATACGAATTTAATAGCGGGTGCAAGAAAAATATTTCTTTGAAACATAGTGTGCAGAGAGTTGCAGTACTGATGGAAGATTGGGCTGAAGGATATGAAGTCGTGAAGACTTACAGTAACAATACACCGAGAAAACTTGTGAGCTCCATGTCTAAAATCCATGGATCCTAAAAGTACGAAAAACATCAATTAGATCAATTTCAAAAGGAGAAAGAGGGCAATCAAAGAAGCGAGCATGTAAACATATACACGAGTAATAGTTAAACTGGAAATAATAATTAATAATTGCTGCAATCAATATGAGAAACGGAAGAAGATGAATCCATAAAGAACGAAACCAAAACACGAAGGCAGCAAGCAATAGACTAACTCAGACGTGAATGCATAATTGCAACGAAAAACATACAAAAAGAGGAAGAAGAAGAAGAAGAAGAAGAGGCAGACGCAAGCTAAAACCAGGTTACGATTCAGCAAACACCAAACAGAATAGGGAAAATCACATGACTAAAGAGCGGAAGGAGGAAACGGAGTGGCACCTGAAAGAGAAACCCAACGAAATAAAATCGTTTAATTTGCGGCGCCAAGCGAATAACAATAGAGCAGAAAGTGACGATGAAGATTATTTAAATTATTGTACTTAAGCAGCGTGCGCAGATCAAATTATTTTCATTGGTTGAGGAAAAAAAGTAAAGTATTATTTGACGCAGAAAATAAATTATTGTTCACTATTATAATATTTAAATTATAGACTTATTTTAATAATTATTTTTTTATGCTTATCTTTGTTTATTTCATTTATTTTATTATAATCTTTTATTTATCTTTTGCATCTTTCAAAATCAACAATAGTGAGAGAAAAAAATTGTTTTACTGACTTCACGATACTTTTTAATTAATTTTTCAATTCTTTCATATTTGATCTATTTCATTGACTATAAAATTTCTGTTGATTTATTTTTTCGTACTTATTTGATTCGAAATGTCATGAATAAACACGAGTGCTATTTTCTCTGGTAAAATACATATTATTATTTAGAAATACATTTAATATGCTTTTATCAATGTTAAGTTTTCATTTATAAGGAAAATTGTACCAATCATTTTTCGGGTTGTCTTAAAATGATATTTACACATTTTTTTTAGTTTGTAAAATATTTTCACGTCTCTTGAAACAATATTAACAGGATTAAATTATGTGTTTTTTTAGAAATATTAATTTGGTCTTTTCTTTATCTATTTCAATTTAGTTTTTAGTTTGAAAATTTTGATGTAAGTTCTTTATCTGAATTAGTACTAATAATATTAAAGAGATATTACATGTTAATTTGATTTTTCTTTTACATTTTTTAAATTATTTTTAAAATATGAAAAAAATTGTTACGTGTCAAAATTGACATCATGTCATATAAAAATGGTAATGTGACATCATGGTGACAGTACAACATGTCATACCAAGTGTTATAATCTATCTCAAGTTTGTTTCTGTAATTTTATTGTTTCAATTAAGTTATAATACTTTTACAATGGTGCAATCTCATTCTTCTCCAAGTTAAAATAAAATTTAATTTTTACATAACTACTATACGAATAATTTTATTTAAATTGATATTTTTATTAAATATTTTAATATGATTAAATCTATTTAACTTATATTTCACATTGAAACTTATTTAAAATTTGTTTTAAAATTTTAAATTTATTTGTTTTAAATTGTTATAAAATTAATATAAAATTTTATGTTTGAATTTATATAATTATTATTTTTAAACAAACTCAAACATCTATATAAAAATTATTAAATTTTTAACATCTAAAAATACACAATTATTTGAACTATAAATATAGATAAAAAACAATATTTAAGTACAATATAATAGAATATCAATGCAAATAAAGCTTAATGTAAAATATAAGTTGAAAATGTTGATAAGTTTATTTTATGAGATGCAATTGATAAACAAAAATATAAATTTGGTTAAACTTAATATTGTTAAAAATATTTAATAAAAAAAATTATATCATTTATAAAAAAATTAAATTTAGTTTCAATTTGGAAAGAGACTGAATTGCTCAATTTTTTCAAAAGCTAGAATTAAAGTGAGACAAAATAAAAATATAGAGACATCTAGAGTGACAACACTAACATGTGACCATTATTACTGTCATGTGACACAACATTAACTTTGACATATGAAAAAATTTTAATTTAAAAAAAATAAAAAGAAAAAAGTTTTAAAAAAATCGTGAACTAACACGTGACACTTTTCTAACATTGGTAGTAATATAGAACTTCATTGCATCAAATTTTCTAAATAAAAACCAAAATGAGACTAATAAAAAAAAAAGATCAAATTGATATTTTCCATAAAAAATAGAGATCAAATACATAATTTAACCATTAAAGACTAGTCATTTAAATTTTCAATTTTATTCATTTATACACAGTCCAAGTGTCTCAAAAATGAAATAAAAAAATAAAATAAAATCATAGTGACCAAAACAATAAAATAAACATTAAGCACGTAAGTAGAACTGACAAAATGGATTAGAACCCGCAAGCCAATTCAGCCCACCACAAATTCGAGCAGGTTGAGTTAAAAATTTTTTACAAAATTCAGTACGAGTTAATTTTTAACCCAACTCACCTAGAATCCGACTTACTCGGGTTGAATCAGTGGTAAGCCGGGTTGGTGAACCAACCCGCAAATAAAGGGTCACACAAGTGTTTTTTATTATATTGAACTTTGCATTTGAGTCGATTTAAGTTATTTTTTTTAGCCAATACATTGATAATTTGTATTTTTGTAATTTTGATTTGTATTTGAAGTTTAACATCCTTTTGGATTGTATTTGGATTCTATTGAAGTTTATTTAAATATTAATCATAATTATAATTTAGTTGTTTTTAGACGGGAGAAAAAAATTGTATTTTTTTTAATTAAGTGAGTGAATGAACTAACCCATTTAGTCCACCAACCTGTAATGGGTTGGATCGAGTTTGAATTTTTTTTGATTCACTAATAAGTGAATCGGGTCAGGTTGGATCACTAAGTGGCCAACCAATGATGGGCCAAACCGAGTCAGGTTATCCGTTTTGACCGTTCTACAAATAAGTACTCTATTAGTAATCGAAAGTTGTTATAAAATAAAACTAATAACAGAGAAGAAGAAAGGAATAGAGAATATTTTTTCAGTGTGCTTTTATGTGCATCATTACCGAGAGAGAGAGAGAGAAAATTCTTATTTATAGATAAAAAAACAACCCAAATGATATATCTCAATAATTACAATAATTAATACAAACCATTTAAATAACATAAAATGTTAACAACTCAAATAGACATCCATTACTTTTATACCAAAAGTAAATTTTATTAAGAATTCAAAGGCCCGTGGTCATACGATTGTAAAAAATGATGTCGTGAATTTGTCTCATTTATCACATGATTCATTACTACAATTTCCATCCATCTACATATGACATAATTAAATTTGATAAACTCTTTCATCAATAAAAAATATATTTTATAATGTATGTTAAACCTCAAGTCGCATTAAAAAAAATCTTAATTTTCCTCCTAATGTAGTGGTTCAACCAAGTATTAATCTAAGAAATCTAACTCAAGTAGACATTTGTGTGGCTTTAACCATGAATGAAATGCGTGAGTTGGGAGAATATTAAAACAAATAAATGCAAATGAATATTGAAACTACAAATGCAAATGAAATATGAAGAAAAGTACAGAAAACTGGACTAAAAAAATGAACAAAAAGGTATGGCAGTGAATGAACTAAAGAAACAAAGGCAAGAGTGGATTGCAAGTAAAAATGGATTAAAAGGATGAAATTCATGTAATTAAACCAAAAGAAGGACTAAACAATGAATTGAAATAAGTTACAGCACTGAAAACAATGAATTATAGCGCAAAACAGTGAGAAACGAAAATGTTTGATGAAATGTCTATGTGAAAATACATATGCTGAAAGGTGTTCTATGAAATGCTCAAGGGAACCACACTAATGAAACAGGCTATAGTGACTGGAACGAAATTATATCAAAGGAAAAATGTAAAAACTAAATCTAAAACTAGAAAATAAACTAAAACGGCAGAATCAAACCAAAGGGACAAAACCAAAATGCAAACTAGTGCTAAAGCAGTGGAAAGCATATGCAACCGGAAAATGAACTAAGCATTATGAGATGGAAATGTGAAACTGAGTTAAAATGATTGAAACTCAATTGAAACAGCAGTACACAATTTGAAATGAGAAATCAAACATGAAAATGGGTACAATACTGAATTAAGCAAACAAAAATAAGGAACTCGATGTAAAGCCAGCACTGAACCATAAAAACAATAATTATGAACTAAGCTAGACTTAGTCAGATGATCAAAATCAAAATTAAGCAACATGAATTGAAACTGAACAGAATTAGAAATGCTGAATAGTCTAGAAATATGTGAATAGAAATCTGGAACAGAGAACTAAACGTAAGAACAAATGCAGAACCATAATTCTAAATTGGGGAAAAACAGTTAAAACTGAAAAACCTAACTACTAAATCTGGAATAAACTGAATTTACATGTAATTTTTGAATCAAATGCACATGTTATCATTCGGTCCATGCTGAGTGTGCTGGTTATCACACTCGCAAGTTAACTACGAGTTTCCTTTTTTACTCGTAGCTTTCGAATTAACTCCGAAAAAAACTCATTTTTAGTGTGAACTCGGTAGACTAAGGAATAAAATCGATGAACTCGTTCAAACTCGCAAGTTTGGTACAGAGTTGACAAGTTCGAAGAGAAGTTTTTCAAACCCAAAAACGGCAGTCACCATAGTCGTTTGATGTGAGTAACTGAAGAAAACTCACCTAGTATAGGGTTTTACTTCTGCATCCGCTTGTGTTCGTTCTTGGCCTCCTTGCCGCTCGTTTGCGTCTCCGTTATTGTGCTGCGGTATTTAGGAGAGGAAGTTGCACCGACTAGGAGGAAGAGAATTTTATTGTGGTGCTGTATTGCAGCCTTTTAAGAAAGGAAGGTAATATAATATATATTATATTATGTATAATCGATTCTTTTAATGGAATTTTGTATAGAAAAAATAAGGATTTTAATTAAGAATTATTTTTAATTATTTAATAACTATATAATATGTTTTTTAATTTTGTAATTGAAAATTAAAATTAGGGATTAATTAAGTATGTTTGATAATTGATCAAATTCAATTAACAGTATTTCAATTACATTCTCGTCTATTATGCTTTATTATTTTATCGTAATATTTGAATTAAAAAAGAAATTCATTGAAAGTAAACTCGTCACCTATGATGCATCGATACTTCAAATTACGATATTCTTATCAATGAAGTATCTAATTCATAAAGTCGTAGTATACTACAATAAAATCTTTAAATAGTGACCAATTTTAGTGAAAAAAATTATAAGTTACTATATAATGACCAAATTGACAACTAAAATAGTTCCAAAAAATTATAATTAGTCTCTAAATTGATAATTAAAATAGTTTCAATTATGAATTGATTTTTAAATTGGTCACTAACTTTAAGTATCAGATTTTGGCTACCAAAATAATTGGCCTTTGATTAGGAAATTTGGATTCACACATTAACACTCATATATTTATTATGTTTGTAAGAATTATTGTACAATTTTCAATTTTCATATATCATGTATCTATTAGTATCGTATCTTATTATTTTTTGAAAATAAAGGTATCAAAGTATCAGATACGTATCGTATCCGATACACGTATCGTATATGTGCATCATAGCTAGTCATAGAGCTTCCACGAATTTACGTAAGTTCAGGTTACTTATCAAGTTTGACAACCTTGAACATAACTAACTATATTACCTAACTAAACTAAAGTGACTTAACTACCTCTTTAATTGCAAGATTCTGAAATGTTATTTGGTTTAGAGATTGGAAACATGATTCGTAATAAAAAAATGATTAAGAAAACAGTGTTGAGTTGAAAACAGTATTTAGAAGAACAGGAAAACTTGGAGAATCTAATTTAGTACTTCATAAACTCAATCATAATCATAGCATCTTCGATCTTCACTGCTAAGAGGTTCAAATCCGAACTTCCTAGATTATGAAAATCCTTTAGTTCAATTAGAACTCAAACGCATTCACAATTTGAGTCTAAAGAGGATGCAAGAACAAAAATGCATGAACATGATCAATGTTTACTTTTCCTAATTCAGATTCTTCCATGAAAGGTTAGAAACATTATGAAAACAGTGATGTGAGTTGAAGAACAGTGATTACAATGTAAAAAAAAAAAAAATACAGAAAATGGAGAATGGAGAAAGAAAGAAAAATCTGGAATTTTATTGATTGCAGAACTTGGAACAGCAAGACGAGGGAGAAGTTGGAACGCACCACAAGAGTGCAGCCGCTGCTCCTCAGAACTTCTAAACTACTTAGAACTATTAACAACCTACTACTACTTACTATTGTACACAATATTGTAAACAAGTTTCTGAATAGCCAGTCAAACCTTTATATAGTCTAAAATGAAAATGAAACTGGAAAATGATTAGTCAGAAATCTAATGATTGCCAAAACTGATCTAAAACTAATCCTAACTATATTTACAAATAACTCAAGTAACGGGTAAAACAGGTCAAGTGACCATTCCATCTTCAAAGCTTCAACTGCAGTTTTACTGGCTGTCTCGGGTTACTGTGAACTATTTTGTTTTGTCCAGTTAAAACTCAACTGGCTGCAGCAAGTTAACTTCTCTGATCCAACAGGTTGAAAGCTCTCAGGCATTTTCAGTTGCAGCTTCAGATTGAAATCATTCGACTGACGCATGCAGGTTTCTCTAGCTTTGTTTCAGCTTCTGAAGCAGTCAATAACAGCCAGCAAAAGGTCACTCCATCTTGGTTCAGCTGTCCAATTGATTTCCAAACAGGTTGTCACAGGTTGCAAAACTGGTCCAACAAGCTGACCAAACTTCCTTCAATCATTGCCTCCAAACTGTACTAGATTTAAGCTGCACCATAATTCACTGCACCGAACTTAAAAATCCAATTAGTCACACCTCCAATTAATTGCACAAGAGGCTGAAACAAATACTGCACTGAAAATAGAAGCTAGAATAATCACTCCCTACTTTGAAAATGAGCACAATCTGAATTTTATTCTTTCAAAAGGACTAAAATACTACAAAATTGCAAATTGAACTAAAAAGCTACTTAAACTGCTCTACCAACACATTTTCAGAAATTCTTCTATTTTTACATGAAAAATCAAAACTGAATTAAAACTAAGAATTTAGAAACAAAACATAGCCCAAAGAAAAGCAATTAGCTTATAAAAGTGTATCAAATCTGAGACTCATCAATGTAACATTCCCTAAGTCGAGCTAAACAGAAAAAGAAAAGAAATTAATCTAGGGAGACAAAGAGACATAAGATAGAATATGATGCATTCAGTAGGATACTCCTCATGTATATTTTTATACATAATGAATTACAATGGTAGTACTTACACAAGATCAGCTAATTCTCAACTAATGATAACATCATTTGCCGTAGTAGTTCTAGAAGTAAATCAATTAGCTCCTTTAAATGGTGAAAGACCCAAAAAACATATATCTGGGAGGGAATGATTAGACATTCCGAACTGAGATTGAGCACTCCCTTGTAAAGAAATCATGATGTCATTTCCTTCGCCTCAAGCTTTCAGGGAAGCTTCTGAGCATTAGAAAAATTCCGAAGTGAAGAACATCGCATCTGATCCTGTTCTGAATTGTTTTGTTTTCACTTGCTTCAATAACTTATTCGTTGAGGGGACCAAAAGGGAGGATTAGAAATCGTCATTAGTCTGCCGAAAGGAAATGAAACAATAGCAACAAACACGATGCTTTCTAATTAAGAACCCCGGTACTGTAATCTATTTACATTCACCACCAAACAAAAGAAGTTTGGTGCATGGAAACCGCCCCATTGTGAGGTCCGGAGAGATCTACATAGTGAGTGGAGACCCACCCATGACTACCAAATCAACCAACCTAAAGGCACCACGGCTTGCAAAAAGAATGTGGACTCTGACCCATGAAAGTCCCACCTATAGACACCACCATAGTCTGTAAAAAATCAGACCATTTGGCATTCCTTCTAATGGCCAGTCTCTCAAATAAATAGCATAATGAATTGGACCAAGGATATATTTCCCAAACTCCTTGCTCCTCAAAAATATCCCCTAAAAGCTGCTTAGCTCCCAAGCTACTTCATAATAAAAACCAGATGATTATTTGTCTCTGAACTTCAAAACCAGAGAATAAATATAAGAAGTGCAGATGACTTTCACTTTAAATTTACCAGTTTTAACAACTGAACCAAGAACATAACTAGTTTGACAAAGAAAACAAAAAATATTAAGTATACTTGCTAATATAATAGCACATGAATGGCTATTGTAACAAAAATAAAAAATGACTTGCTATTCCTCGGTACTCAGATTTTACATAATTCCCAATTTAGGAAATGTTAAAACAGCAAAAACTCCAAAAATTAAACCCTAAACAAATAGCAAAAAAGATTGGTCTATTCATGTGTCAGAAATGAATCTGGCATGCAAATGACTGACCACAAATAGATCCTAGAAACCACCAATGAACCTCTGTTTACAAATGATTGGAGGAAAAACCTTTTTTTATGTAGGTGAACATATCCATTCGTTGCAAAAAAGGCCAGACAGCTTATTGTATTAAAAAATCATTATATCAATCTCAGTTTATTGGTTATATAATGCAAGTATGCCACACTTGATATAATTTCTCTCTCTTCATAGAATAGTACCATATAACAAAAACATTATTGAGAAGTAATTTGCTCCAAAAGATATCAAGGATAGACATTTAACTTTTATATACCTTGGCATTTAATAGTATGTTTGATCATAGATCATCAAATCATTACCTCTGGCATGATGTAACGACATGAGGACAAAGAACGTGATTTCTTCAAAAGCCCATGTTTCCACAAAAACCCACATCTGCAGTCGAAGATGAATAATAAATGAAAGGCGTCATAAGATATTAGGGATTATGAAACAGCAACCACTTACCAGATTAACCATTTCTTGTATCCTACCTGTATTCATTTTCTTTCAGTTACATAACTCGCATTCAATCTGCAGTTCTGTACATCAGAAATTTAATCCACAACGGTTATCTCTTCATGAAGCCAGCAAATATCCTGCAATGTCAAAAGAAAATGCAGAGAAAAAAGGATCAGAATAAACATGCATAAATAATAACTTAAAGATCTAGTAGATTAACAGTGCGGTTTTGTAAGGAATGTCATGGCAAGTTTGACGAACACTTTTACCACTAAATGCATAAAGGAAGCACTTAATGTTAACATGTTTAAAATAATTCGGCAAAATGTCATGGAAAGTTTATCCTTGTGTTGCTTTGTACTTCACAAAATTAGAGCAAGTGCAACAAACCATTTGGCATATGCTGTCTGATAATTGTAGAGCTTCTTGCCACCTACCAACCCTGGTAAGGCCTTTGATGAGGTAGACAAATGTGCTAAGCTCTGGAACAACACTCTTATTTGTCATGCTTGCATAAAGCTCAAAAGCCTTATCAACCTTATTAGCAAGGGACAGACTCTCAATTAAGGAAGTATATAAATATTTGTTGGCAATTGCAAGGCTTGGAGATGATGAAATCTCCTCAAGTAGACTCAGCGCAACTTCCAATCTTCCAGCCTTGATAAAGCTATCAACCAAAATTCTGTATAAAGACTCCACTGGTGCTGATTCATTCTCATTCAGCTCATCTAAAAGCCCAATTGAGATTACAAACTCTCGATTAAAGCCCTCAATAATTTTACGGTAACTTGACAAATGCCTTGGCCAATACGTTTGTGTCATTTCATCTAGAAGTCTGTGTGCTTCATCAAGAACACCAGCAGAACAACAATGATTTATCAAGACCCTATAGGTTATAAAGTTTGGTGCACAGCCCTTTGAGCACATACGAGTATATAGCTCAAGACACTGTTCAATTTTTCCCAATTTCCCCAAGCCATCAATCATTGCAGTATAAGTTACGACATTTGGATAACAACCCACTTCTTCCATTTTAAGCATGAGCTTGTATGCTTCATCCGTCTTTCCAACTTTACAGAGGCCATCAATCATCTCTGTGTAAATAACAACATTTGGAGTGCAAGAATTTTCTAACATCTTGGATAACACTTTCAAAACAAGATCCAATCGTTTCTCTTTAAACAGACTATTAATTAAAGAACTGTAAGTGTATAAATTCGGACTATATCCACGCTCTGACATCTTTACAAACACCTCCCGTGCACTTTCAAGCTCTCCAGTCTTGCAAAACCCATCTATGAGAGCATCATACACTATTTGGTTAGGTTCACAACCATTAATAGACATGGTATCCAATAATTCACGGGCTTCTTTAACCCTGTTTGCTTTGCATAAACCATCCACCAAAGCCCCATATGTAATAATATTTGGTGTTTCACGGTCATTGTTATCTAGCTTAAAATACATGTCCATGTCAGAGCATTCCATGTCACCTTGCATTCTGGCATAGATCTGGCAAGCTTTATCAATCTGCCCAGCCTTACAATGACCATCAATTAAAGCTGTATACGTAACAACATTAGGCTTGCAACCTTCCACCAACATCATCTGAAATAGTTTATTTGCATCAAGCACCTTTCTTGCTTTCAGATATGCATGAATAAGAGCAGTGTAAGTCACTACATTCGGAATGCATCCGTCTCTCAACATTTCATCAAACCACTTCTGAGCCTGTTGAATAAGACCAGCTTTGCAAAAGCTATCAATTAAAATAGTATAAGTATAAACACTGGGAACAATGCCATTCTTTTTCATTTCTTCAAACAACAAAAAAGCCTTCTCTACCTTGGAGGCATCACAAAGAAAACCAATCACTTTAGAATATGTAGTATCATCAGGAATGAAACCCTTGCTCATCATTTCACATATAATCTTAAAGGCTTTATCAAACTTTCCAGCTCTACAAAGACACCGTGCAAAATTGCTGACATTTACCTTATTTAACACCACCCCTGAATCTAACATTTCACTGTAAGCCTTTTCAGCCAATTCCAGCAAATCTGAGTCGGGCAGCTCCTCGTTGCTGCATATACTACCAATGAATATATTATAAAGCAGATAGCTGGGCTGGCACCCACAGTTATCCATTTTCCTAAACAACTTATAGGCATAAGAGTAATCCCTGGATTTACAATAAGCATGTACAAGAGAATTAAACATCTCCCGATTAGGATAACAGCCTTCTGTCATCATCATGCTAAGAATTCTCTTACACCTGCCCAGCTGCCCTTTCCTCAAACAACCAGAAACCAAAATTCTATATGTGACAACATTGGGAATGCAGGAATTCAACCGCATTCGATCCAAGATTTGCATAGCTTCTTCAAAACGCGAAGCTTCGCACAACCCGGAAAGCATCCTATTATAAAAAACTGTGTCAGGCACAAACTCCTCCTTCTCAATCAAACTCAGCGCATCCCCACACCTCCCCGCTTTGCAGAGAGAATAGGCAAAGCAACTGAGAGTATATCCATCCATGAAAAACCCAGAGTTGGACATCTCTTTCTGAACCAAGTAAGCAGTATCTAACTTATCAGCCCGAAGAAAAACCTGAATCAAAGCATTATAAGTGGTAGGAGAAGCCTTGAACCCGAAATCCTTAAGCCTCCCCAACTCTTCCAACGCCACATTCCACATCCCATTCCTGCAACACTTTTGAATGAGAAAATTGAGCAACTTCCGAAGCAGCACCCTATCGTCATCCCTAATTTGCATCAAAAACATGTCGGACACTCTTTCATTAACGTCATTGCAACACAGTAACTCAATCAGTGTATTGTACACCACAGGAGTGTGGGTGTAACCGATTTGACGACTCGCCCACAGAAAAAACTCGACGCACAGCTCAGGGTGTTTAACGAGATTCATCACCTCAACAACCAGAGACTCGCTTAGCTTACCCCGAAATTGCCTCAAGAAATTTTGGGTTTCGGAGCCAAACCCGTTTCTGATTGCGTTGGACATGGATACGGCGTCGTTAGAGGAGTCACCGGAGTGGGTGGAGGAATTGAGCAAAGAGTTGCGGAGGAATGCGTAGTGTTGCGACAACTGGAGGGAAGAATCGTTCGAAGAAGTTTCATCGTCGGAGGGAAGAAGACCTGGGAGAGGGTGGTGTGAGGAATTGGAGCAGTGTTGTTTTGGGTGTAAAAAATGCAGAGAACGAGAGAGAAGATGGTTCAACTCTCTCTTCTTCATAATCATCAATCAAAATCAACAATACACTCACGAACCAACCAACCCTTTGTTTTAGGGTTTAAGAGAGAGAATCAAACAAGATAAAACCCTTGGAGCAACGAAAGATAACTCCATTGCATTCTCAAACAACTGATGATCATTTGAATTTTTATTTTTTTACTGTTAAAGTTACAATTTTTAATTTTGTGTTGTTATTGGATGGTTTCATCTTCTTAATCGAGAGATAAAAAGAAATTTTAAAACAACGCTTCACACGTTACATTACATGCGCACTATGATTACATATAACATGTACCTAACGTATATAAAATAATTTGATCTTAAAAACTTTAGAGATTTACATGGAAAGTCTTATTTTTTAGGGTACTTGTGATAATACTTAATACAGTTTTTAAATATGTTTTTAATCTATGAGTGTGTGTCATGATTAATTCTTTATTATTTTTTCCTCATATGGTATGATTAGTAATCATTATTTTTAGTATTTATAAAATAAGAGAATTTTAGCTTCTATTCATATAAAATATTTTTTCTTCAACATTTTGAATTACTACGTTTTGTCTTTAATATCCATTTTAAGATAAATAAATGAAGTTTATTCTACGTATAATATGATTTTAAAATGACAAATATTGATAATATATCATAGACGTGGTTGGAAATGGCCAATTAGTCACTTGTTTCACATTTGAAGTGTCACATAAATTGAACGTAGTGATTTTCAATTCTATAATAAAAAATAAACAGATTTTTTATATAGATTAAAATAAATAGAAAACACTATTTTTCAGGAATTAAAAAATAAATTTACTTTCTTTAACAATGAATTTTACAAACAAATTTTTGAATTTAAATTTTACAAAAATAAAATTACTATTTCATAAAAAAAAAAATTAATCACAATTTTTTTTTATAATGTCATTCTGACGAAGCTGAGAAAAAAAGGTTTAAGTTAGACAAATTTAATATATATCTCTATCGTATAATGATGGTGTAAATGTACATTTATAGACTTTTAAACAATTATTATCCACCTTATCATTTAAAAGTAGTAGGATAGAAGGTTTTATTAAATAAGATAAAATAAAATTAAGGTTTTTTTATCTTAAGTAGACTTGAAGTCCAATATCCAAAGTCAAATATAATCCATCTCTTGTACTTGTTCTAAGACTGACTAAGAAGTATCTCTAGACCAAAGACCAAACTTATATTTATGTTCTTGTATGGAATGATAGATTTGAGGAAGTTAAAGATTTAAGGTAAAAAATAAAAGTTACACAGTGTTTGGATAAAGAAAAAATAGTATGAGAAATGTAAGACAATAAAAAAGAATTGTGAAAGTTTACGAAGAATTTTGTTGATGTGAATGATAAAAAAATTATTTTGGTAAATGAGATTGTAAGATGATCAAATTGTCTTTGATGTAAAACTTATTATTGTTATTGTTATTATTTAGTAATATTATTAATTTTTTTATTATTAAACAATCAGGTAGTAATATAAGAAGTGAAGCATGAAAAGCAAGAAAGAGGAACAATACAGAAGCCATGCACATTCTGCAATTCAAGTGGAACATTTTAATAATCATGACGAAGACTTTTATTGTCTAAAATACAACAACGTTCTACAAGCCCCTGTGTACATATTCTGCATCTGATACCAACACATACACTGCTATTCTTACACCAGCATAATTAAATTACCTCCATTCGATATTCTGCAGTTATTTCATTTCTATATTTATTGTTCTATTTTAATGCTGTAAGACAGAATTTTTCAAGGGACGAAACGGTTGCTAACAGGTTACGTATATAAGCACAATGAAAAGTGGACCAAAAAAAGCGTTAGATGACCATGTATACCTTTATACAATCAGTCTCAAACTATCGTTGTAGTGATTTTTAAGTAGTTATTGTAATAATAAACAATACTTACACACAATGCTATGATTAAATGACAGAAAATATATATAGTCTATTTTTAAAATATGCATACACAGCTACTGCAACTATATACGCATGCAGGAAAACATGCACTCTTCCATGATTAGGATTAGACGCAGGAATAATAAGTGAACAGAACTTCAAACCCTAAGAAAGATCATTGTTATATAGTGTTTCAGAGACGTAGGAAAAATAAATTAAACTTTCCTCTAATTTTTAATATGTACGGAACTTTTTCGGTGTCAGTGAATATATGTTTGTGCAACTTCCCACATCAGAAGCGGCTTTATGTATTTGATTTATTCATACACGATACTTCACAGAAAACTTAAAAGAATAATGGAAAACAGCAAATATAATTTACAAAAAATGGTTTTTAAATGGTAAACGTAAGAGTTACAAAACAAAAACTGAGACACCTTTATTGTTGTTTCAGAGAAGCCGCTATCTTCTTATGGACGAGCTCCACTCCTAGACGTGGGGACAATCGCGGTAAAGCCACCTGGAAGACAGTACAAAATTTACTCAGACAGAATCATTCCATCTCTATAGTTGGAGTTGGACCATAAAATCAGAAACTAGTAGGACTAAAAAACTTTTAATGAACTGGTTTCCTTCACCAAAGATAATTGTCCTAGTTCAGTTGGGAAACATTTTAGGTTGGGCTGAACGAATGATCACCAGACATATTTTGAAAAGACAACGCAGAAATTGATGTGTGTGATGGATCTCTCTGAAAACCAAAACAGAGAGAAATCTTTCTCCATGTTGGCCCATCTAACCTAAGGCAATCAAACACGACACAACCTTACAAAGGAAATTATGGACCAAAAAAGACCTTACAACCGATTTAATCTTTATGACATGAGAATACGGGTGTCATTAATAAAATGTAACAGATTAGGTCTGCACAACTTTGATTGATCGTGTTGCGCATATTTTTGTACTGAATTCTTTAACCATAATTTTTTTTTCCATGAATTCAAAAGGTCCTAAAATCAAGTGTATCCAAATCTAAAATCAAGTGAATCAAAATGCTTTGTGTTGGAAGTCTCACGTTGACTAGAGACAAGACAATTTCATACTATATAAATGAGATGCAAATCTCATCTTACAAGTCGGTTTTGTGGAGTTGAATTAGGCTTAAAACTCACTTCTAACATGGTATCAGAGTCATTATTTAAAAAGCCTATCCTAACGAGATTTCTTGGACATTTTGTTCCACCCGCTATCGGGCCGCTAACAGACCACCCATTAATTTCTAGTCCCGTGAAATGTACATACCTCAACGTGAGGGGGTGTGTTGGAAGTCTCACATCGACTACAGATACACATCGACTACAGATAAGACAATTTCATAGTATATAAGGAGGGTGCAAACCTCACCTTGCAAGCTGATTTTGTGAGGTTGAGTTAGACTTAAAGTTCATTTTTCTTAACACTTTGAATTAGCTTTGGACATGAATAAGTTACAAGCAGTACAACACCTTGTGACTTAGAAACACCATCTTGTTCAACCCTAAGCCAATTTAAACCCGCATAAAAATCTAGAAAAAACACTTTTATGGATGATACAAAATGAATGACATAATTGGCTAGGTTTTATCCTATCAATTGCCGTGGAGGTCTACAAGGGACTTGAAAAGGACTTTGGCATGCTAGAAAATAAACTAAAAACAAGACATCTATATTTTGAAACTGGAATAAATAAAATATGTTATGGTGCTTTTATAACGGATCCTAAGCTACTCTTACCTGCATGACTCCAATGTTGAAGGCTCGGTACCATATTTGTAACTTCAAGAATAATTAACAATGAAGTACCAACATCAAGACACAACTAAAGTCTAAAATATATATATAATGTGATCAACATGAGAGAAATCCAAATGGATGATTAAGATTCTTACATATTCATCTTAAAAGAAGCTGTTAAATTCTTGAATAAATCATCTCACCAAAAAAACTTACAAAGATTCCATCATTGAAAAAAAATACAAAAAAAATATATAACTTCAAGGTTAAATTAGCATACTTCAAGGATTCCTTTGTCATCAATTGATCCAAATTTATCTTGTTCAATGTCTCATATTTTAGTTTTCTCTCGATGGTATTGTGGGAAGTTCTTGAAAGAAAACGAGAATTACTATAAACAAAATCTAAATCTTTTCCAAGCCATCTTATTTCTTTTGATAAGATGAAAGAGTACTTTGCTCTAATTTCATTCACATGAACATGGTTGTCCAAACAGTTTTAAAGACAAACTTTTAAAATATAGGTGCATGCACACCATGATTTAGTCATTAAGCTTTGCACACCTATTTGACATCTATATCCCAAAGTCAACATTAACAAAGTCTTATCTGCCTTGAGAAAAGTTTACACATTCCACATTAACATGTCTCCTTACATCCACATTAACAAAGTACCAATTGAACCATTTTGTCCTTTCAAAAATAAGTTCCATATCTTTTTATGTGAATGATTAAATAGATTTCCCTCCCATTGAGATATAGAAGTTACTCTTCAAAGAACAAAATGGTTCCGAAAGTGCTTTGTTGACTTGGAAGAGAAAACTTGTTGATGACTCTTTGAGAGATGGAGTTCAAATGGATGCAAAATTTTGGTGACAACTTCATAGTGCTCAAGCACCAATAATTCAAGAGGTTGCCACTAAACTTCATGTTGTGAAAGACATTGGATTACTCGCTCTTTCAATTATTTTATCAAAAGAAATATGACATCTCATAAAGCAAAGAATCAAGTATAGGTTCATGGAAATCTGTCTCCTTTCAATAAATTCCAACAATACCTTCAACATAATATTAAAACACGGCTCACTAAACAAGATGGTTTGAATCACTAGATGATAATGGAATTTTTTAAGTTATTAATTTTTCCCTTGATGAACCAAAGTTACAAGTTGTGTTTTCAACAAGGATGATGATTAAGAAGGAAAGGGAAAGGCTTAGATAGATTAAGATTAGCAAGTAGTTTCTTCGGACTTTTCTTTGAGGAATGTTAGCAACACCCTCCAACATTCAATCTACCATTGGTTGAAATTAATTGAAAATCATAAATTTTGGAGAGTCTCATTTCTCATTTTGGAGAGTCTCTCTCCTTATTTAAATGTGAGACTCACTAGAATTTGTAGTTTCAAATAAATTCTAGACAATTATAAAAGAGTCTTAAAACGAGTGTTGCTAACACTCTTATTTTTCTTTTCAACAATGGTATCTCTTACTACTTTGGTGAGGAATCAAAGAACTTAACATCTTGTTTTAAGATGAAAATATAAATCTTAATCATTAATTTAGATTTTTTTTTCATGCTATTCATATGTTATATATATACAAATATATACACAGATATATCACGTCTCTATGTCCTATTTGTTTAGGCTTTAGTTGAGTTCTTGTTGGTGTTATATCAAATATATTTCATATGCCTACAGTTCAGTATCTACCTGCACAATAGCCAATGGTAACACCCTAGGTACTCGGTACTATAATCACCACGTGCAATAAATTACATCTAAATCTAAATGTTAAACAAAATACAGACAAAGTATCAATGTAACAGCCGATTATCCAACAGTTAAGGTTCGAATAATGTACAAACACCAATACAGTGAAGAGGAGAAATCCGACTGGAAAGGCAAAACTGGCAAACTAAGTACTATAACAAAACCATGACATAATAGTGAAAATTAGAGGGGAAATGGGCTTAATAGGGAGCCAAGCAACGATGCTAACAAATTGGAACAACACAAATTGGAACAACGAAGACTCAGATGAAAAGTCAGAAGATCGTCAATAGTGGTCAACAATAAGCTGACTCCAAACTAGACGGCTGCATGTTATGTTGGGGAAAGCAAGGATGAATAATTGTGGTATCAAATTCAAAAACCAATTGTGGTAGGTTTGCAAATAGGGAATACAAATACTTGAAGGAGATAAAAATCTTCCAAGAGTCAAGTAATTCAGGACTTAATAAAACCAAAAAGTAGGAGTGGTTTCATAGTGTTTGTATTTAGTATTATTGGAAAAAACTGCAAGAGAAATCAGCCAGTCAAAGATGCTATTCAAATCACCAGGAAAATTCTTTGTCCTACTACTGATTGCAGGTTTGCATACAAATACAGGCATCAAACTTTAACTACTTAAAGACATCATGAACACCAAGGAATAACTAACTAGCGGGGGACACACACTTCTACAGAGAAACAGGCGTCCCTGCTAAATCACAATTCAGAGAAATTAGGCACTGCCTACCTTGTAAGTCTTCACCAATGAAAATCAGATGCAATAACCTAGGTCTTCGGGGCAGAAATTGTCCCAAAACAACCACTTTTAAGCCTAATTTTTTAAAGCAAGTCCCACCCTTTCAATTTTCATTCCCACCTAAAATTTTCTAGTTCCACCCACATCAATGCGAGTAGTAGCCCCCACTATGTTGAATTAAAGAGCTTTATAATCATCAATGAGTGCCCTAAGAATGAAGAAGAGTAGTGTGCGTAACGGAACAAACCTCTGTGCCATCGGAAAGCACCTTAGCCAACACGGGTATCTCATATTGATAGGCATTTTCCCACACGGGATTGCTGGTTATATCCCTTATCTGAGAGAACAAAAGAAAACATCAAATAAAAAACCTCGTACTCATAGTCACCCATAAAACAACCAACGTGAGAGGAAGACATATGCCTGCAAATCAACGTCGTTAAGTGAATCGGGACCGGGGAGTAAGAATGCAGCGTGAAGCTTCTCTTTAAGACCATCGCACAAACAGCAACCGGGTTTCGAGTAGAGAACGAGCTTTCTAGAAGGTTCGGCAGAAGAAGATGAAGACGAGAGAGGTCTGAATTTGAAAGCCTTTCGTCCTCTAAACAACAAAAGTGGCGATGGCCTTGCTACTGCAAACGCTCCGAAAGCACTTCCCACTACCATGCTTCTTCTCTTCCACACAACACAATACAACACTCCCAAAACTCAAATTTTCTCTCAGCTTATAAAAGCCCAATTTATTTTATTTTGGGCTTTTACTTGTAATTTCCACTTTGAAATCAATCACTTCGTTAATCCTCCTCTTAACTTGAAAGTTAAACTGTATTATTTATATTTCTTTAACATAATTTGACTTGTTGAGTTTAATTTCCGTGTGTCAATTTTTTCACAGTTAATTAATTAGAAATCATACTAGATCTAATTTTTAAAATATTTACACCATATCTGTATAAGTTATTTTGCCTTTTGATAATATTTCCTTGAACAACACAGCATGATTTTCAATTTCAAATGTGACTGGTATGCGTTTTTTGTTCTACACAAGTAGTCTATCAACCATTGTTATGCTCGGAATATGACTCTCTTCAATGCTATAATTGTTTTCAAATTGGTTCGTATGAATCTCATTGAAAGACCATGTTAAGTTTGTTAAACAATGATGTGTTCAGAGATTACCTTTATCAATAAATTACTTCAATAATCTGTTTCAAAAATTAATCTTGATCTGTTTCAAAAAATAATAGGGATGAGGTATGTTTGTAAAACTTCTATTTATTTTGTATATATAGAGAGAGGGTGAGAGATAGAAAGATGTAAAGATAAAATCAACACTATATGTAATGTGGTTTTTGAGTTATCACAAATAGTAAACATAATTAAATGTCGAGTTTTAATTAGGATGAGCATATGCGAAAATGGAATAATTTAAAAGTAATTTTTTAATGTGAGTCCTAGAAACATGCTTCTAGTATCTCGAATAAATCATGCTGAGTTAATGTCAAATGCATTTATTTTTATTATCACATAAACAACATTAAATTCCTAATTATAATTAGAAAGAGCATCTCAAAACGGAAATTTTTAAAAGAATTCCTTTGAGTATATTTTTTATTATGAATCCTATAGAAATGCTTTTAGTATCTTTGATAGAAGGTACTTTATAAAATGAAATTATTGTCTTGGAATAGACTACACATTCTGTGTATAAACATTTTCTACAATTTTAAACATCTTTTATATATATATATATATATATATATATATATATATATATATATATATATATATATATATATATATATACAATACTTTATTAAAATAATATTTTATTCATGAACAACTGGTATAGAAAATGTTCTTACCATTGAAATTGAATATAAAAAAACTCCTTTTTGAAAAACTCGATTTAAAATATTATTCTTACTAATAAGCGTAAAAAACTCTCCTTAGGCATGCTCCATAAAGTAATAAAACTATAATAAGAAAATACAAATAGGTTAACCTGTAGTAGTGCATAATAAACCTGTATACCGGTAATTACGTTGCTTATTACTACAGGCAACACTTCAGTGGTATAAATATTCAATTAAATCACCTTAAACTTCGTACAATTAATATCTTCAGAAAGAAAAGTTATTACAATTAATGCATATCAAACATTTGTGCACAAACAAACATTTCAACCACAGCTCTACACATTTGTTCTTTCATTTCATCAATATCACACGCTTCACTCAAAACATTTGCTTAGGTTGAAGTCTATCCCTTCTAGAAAAAACAGGGTATATATCAGTCCCTTTCAGGGGAAATCATTTGCAGCAAATACTTTGAACTGTGAATGCTTTTTCCAATTGACAACTGCTGAAGGAACTCATATGCATAATAGCTGCTCAATAATCAAAACCAGTTACCATCATTCGATTAGCTCCAAGAAAGAAAGAACCAAACTCTCCAATTTCCGCATAGCCCTTGCAGGGTCAACCCACAAACCCCAAAAGGATTCATAAGAAGAAAAACTATACAATGTTGGAGTCATCTCAAAAACTTGAGAAAACAATCTGCTGTGGGTAAGTGTCACAATAAAGCAATATCTATATGAGCTTCTTCTTCCGAAAGAAACGCTTCAGATACCACAGCTGCAACACGGCAACACAGATGCATATGCCAAGAGATACGATACTGAACCAAGCCACTCTAGCATTTGTTGTTTCACTAACCTCCCTCATCTCCTCTTCCCTGTGTCAATGTCCAAGAGAAGAGAAAAGGAAGTTTTGAAATGTATTAATCAATACAATGAATGCTTCGCAATAATTTCATAGCAGTTATGTTACTCAGTCACACATCACCACCACTGTTACGTAGTGCAGCTATTTCGAAGAACCAATCATAAGGCATCATATAAATAGATAGCATCCTACTAAATACAGCTGAAATCAAGCATGAACAGAAGAGATTTACCTATTCTTCAAATAAATTAGATTCTCCCGGATGGCTTCCACGGCCCCTTCAAGTTTCCTTAGCTCAAGTTCAACACCCTAAAACCAAAACCAATGCCATAAAAGATACAGATAAAAATGCATTGTACATATTACAAAGGCAATGATAGAGAATGAATGATACCTTAAATTTATGTAGGCTAAACTATTCAACTGGTCTCCATAGTTATTTCTATTTTTAGTCTTTCCATGAGAAACATGTAACACACACACACACTTATGTCCATAAAGCTAATATCATTAAAAAAATTGACTATGAAAAACTGCTACAAAAGCTTTCTGTCAGTGATAAACTAGTACAATAAATTGTAGAATAACTCAAATGTAGAATTTGTTCATGTACAGACTTAAACCTCAAATGGGGTTAAGGGGAAAAACTGAATAGTTATTTATCACCTCTATCTTTTCCTTTCTTGCAACGGAGTCCCAATCTTTGGCAGCGATTCCAGTTTTCCATTCAAGGCTGATTGTGGTCTCTACTCCACTTTCTTGATGTTTGGTATCCACCCAAAAGCACGCCAAATAGTTCCCACTCTCGGAAGTAGTAAATGCAAACTGGCCATGGGTAACATTTTCATTATGGTGAAGATTATTTCCATAAGGGGATGTCACCTGAAAAAAAAAAGAGTCATCATCTAAAACGAGTTTATCACATGAACTCTATCTTCTTGCACTATGAGTTAATCAAAACCGTAGTTCACAACATTCAATTTCAATAGCAAGGAAGAAATCTACTATTACTAATCTAGCCCTAAACCTGTCAAGGAACTACAACTGGGTATGAGAATAGTAACAAATCAGTGACAAAAACTTCAATAAACGGAGTTTTGAACAGCTTAATCGTGTATATAACCTTGACAGAAATGGTTTGAGGTTGGTGATCCTTGCCATCATCCGGTACAACGTAGTAATCTGCTAAAACGACGACGTGTGACTGGATTTCCTCGGACATGCACTTAGTTCCCTTACTTGGGATGGTTAACCATACAGCCTCGGTTCGAAGGAGCATGAGAGTGGTGAAACATAAGACCAGGAGCAGAGGATTTGGGGTTCGAGAGCTTAGGTGGGTGTTCTTCGCCATTGCTCAGTTGTTGACCTTTGAATCCAAATCAGATACCCTACAACTTAGGGACTCAGATCTAAATTTGTCAATTATCCACGACACAGTAGAAACTAAATTGATTGCGGTAATAATAATTTATAAAGTTCATTGTTTACTGTTTTCTTGCAGAGGTTAATGTTATTTATTCCAAGCGGACAAATGCGCGTAGTATTGGATTACGGTTGACGCGTTTTGAGCTTACGTGGCAAGCTATGCACCAATCCAAACCGTGATGTCAATACTCTGTCAGGGAAGTGTTGCATTAACATAACCCTTAAACAACACGCTTGGTTCGCGTCTGAACTCACTACTTGTGGCAAGTGCTACTATTGGATTATTATAATTTTTTTTTAAGAATAGGATTGTGTTCATTTCGAAAACAAAATTTGAGTAAAATTAATTTCGTATTTGTAACAATAATGAATTAAATGTTATCTTTCTAAATTCATATTATCATGTTTTTGAAAACTGGGTATTAACACTTTTTTACCCGCAGGTGTGTAAACAGTTTTTAAGATGTAATACAATATATGAAATGACTTTCCTTCTATTAATGAAATGACTTATTATCTTCAACTAATTAGATTAATTGCTTAGGAATCAATCAAAATATACGTGTGAGTGTTACAAAATTATTACTACAATGAAGTTTAATAATGTAAAGAATATGTTTTTTTTAATAGTGAGATTTTTGAGTGCAATAAAATTTAAATAATAATAATAATAATTACTCTTACTCATAGCATATTTACTCGTAACATATAATTATTATTTGACTAAAAATATAATTATCCTTAAAAATGTCACTCTATAAATATTAAAAAACTAAGAATTATCGTAGGGATGAGACAAGAAAATAATTTATTTATTTGAAAAATTTTAAATTATTTGAAAAAAAAATCGCATGCTTGAATGAAAAAAAATTAAAAGGAAATTTAGATCGTGGAATTTTAAGAAGATATTTAAAATAACAAAAATAGTACAATCTGAAATTCGCTAAAAGAATAAGGAGATTGAAATTCTCCCAAGTGGTAGAATTGTTCATTGGTTAGGACAAAAAAAGTTCACAGATCCAAAAGATCGACTTATATGAACATTTATTTGGAGTCAAAAGTAAAGTCGAGTCGGGTTAGGCAGAAGGTTAAAACGAGTGGCTTCGAGCCGAATGTGTAGATGAGTTGGTCCATGCCAAAGGTCGAGCCAGTCAACCCGGGCCTTAGGTCGAGTCAGGTCAACCCTAGTTGAAGGTTGAGCAGAGTCGATTCTAGTTGAAGGTTGAGCTGAGTCAGTCCGGGTAAAAGGTTGAACCGAGTGTGTTTGGTCCAAATGTCGAGTCGAGTTGACCTGGGTTAAATGTCAATCCGAGTTGGCCCGGGTCAAAAGTGAAGCCAAATCAATCAGAGTCGAAGGTTGAACAAAGTTGGCCTATACTAATGCTCTGTTCGCTTGAGGGAAAAAGAAATTGGAAAGACAGATTATGAGGTGAGTTTTACGTTCGTTTGTAGTTAATTAAGAGAGAGTGATAGAAGGATATATCACTTTTATTTGTGTAATGGGAGGTGATTTAAGATGATTAATTGTGAAAATACAAGTTTACCCTTTGTAAAATATTAAGCAAATACACCTTCATTGAAGAAGGGATTCAATCCTGCCATAGTTGGAACCGATCCAGGCATGGCTTGAGAGAAGGGATCCGATCCCACATAGCTTCAATTCGATCCCACATCATTGGATCCGATCCCACATCACTTGGATCCAATCTCGCATCACTTGGATCCGTTCCCACATTATTTGGATCCAATCCCACATTTTGTTTGAATCCAATCCTACATCACTTGGTAATGTTTTCTTCTATTTTAGTGGTTAAAAAAATTAACAAAATAAATGTATTCATACAAATATCAAATTACACTACTTATTACATAAAGGGTAAAATGGTATTTTAACTAATACTTATATCAAAACATATTTTTTAATCTATCATATCAATCAAATTTCTCGCAAAGTTTCACAAAATTTACATCCAAATCTACTCATAATTACCTCTAAATTCCTTAAAAAAAACACATAATTCACTCTCAAATTTACTCAAACCCATTCACTCCCTCTCTCTCAACTCCTCTCTCTCAAGTGAACAGAGCCTAAAGGTTTAAATCAATTTACTCCGGTTGAAGGTTGAGTTGAGTCAATTCAGACCAAATCAAATTGAATCGTCCGAGGTCGAATTGCTTCAAATTGGTCAAAATCAAATTTGTTCATATTGAACCAACTGACATCAAATCAGCTCGAGTCGACTTGAACCAAAAGTCGAGACAAGTAATCTTAAATTGAAGGTCGGATTAAGTTAAGTTAGACTCAATGATAAAGTTAAACTTACTTTAAAGTAAAAATTAAATTGTTTTATTTAAAAAAAATTAAAAAATAAAATATTTCAATGAATTCATCCAAATAAATTATTTAATAAATAAAAAATTTAGTTACATATAAATTAATTATTATATATTTTAAAATTTTAAAATTGTTGAAATCGTCATCCAAACACTCAACAAAATTAAAAAAATTTAGGAGTTGGCGTTGGTCCTCCAAAATATTTATCCAATTTGTTGTGGATAATACAAATACAGCTATGAAGCACTGAGTTATGAATTCGGATACGATTTGTTGATTTGACTATATCCAACCACAATTATTTTCAAGGAAGTTTCACAATACATTATTTATCTTATCTGAGGAAGAATATAGTAGATTTAATTTTATTCGATAATAACAATTCTAAAAATATCTCGTCAAATCCACGTCCACATGGATCTTGCCTCTTTTCGTATCCCAAAAAGCATCAAATTTGTAATCCTTGACTACACTCTTGCCCATCTCTCCCACACCCAAATTCCATCTCATCAAATTTTCCACTGTTCCCATTCTAACATCATAATCATAAATTCCACAAATGTTTTTAATCTTCATGTTAAAGTATTTTTATTTTATAAATTTAATTTTAGTTAAAATTGAAATTAAAAAATAATGTAAGTTGTGTTTGAAATATTTTTTAATAAAATTTACTTTAACGTAAATATATATTCAATGTCTATAGGCAGACAAATGTCTAGAAAGTAGTTGGGGCCATAACGAACGTACAGACAACCGTATACATAATACACAAATGATGTTAAGTGTGTTTGAGTGAGTTTTGCTCTAAGGTATAAATAAGCATTTTCGAAACACTTCTAAGTTAATCTCCGATGTAAAACTGATATTATGATGTTCTATTTTATATTTTCTATAAATGTTATTATGCCACATTAACTTTATTTTATATTTCAAACTTTAAGAGGTTGACTAATGGTATGCATTGGAGATAGGCTAGTGTTGTTTCTAGTAACTTGGTATACCATTTTGAACATAAGTCTAATCCAATTCCTTTTATTAAATTAGTGTAACTTTTTTAATTTATTAAAATGAGTAGTTTTAAAAAAATTGTGAATGTCTATAAGTCAAACTATCTTGACATGATTTCATTGTAAAAAAGTTGTGTCCGAATGAAATGATTTTAGTACAAAATACTTTTTAATTCGAAATCGTAACAATGTGACAATTTAATTTAGTGCACTTTAAACTCTAGTCATATCAAGATAATATAACTTTAGTCCAATTTTAGTAGAAATCAGCCAATTTTATTAAAATATTTTGAACTAAAGTCGTGTTATCTTGACACAATTTTAACTTTAAAAATATTTTGAACTTAAATCATGTCATTTTAGTACGACTTATTCACAATAAAATTATATCATATTGGCACCACTTACTTATATGCATAATTTCTATAATGTTGCCTATTTTAATAAATTAAAAATATTGTAACTTTTGAAGATAAAAAAGTGAAAAAAATTTCATTTAGCCAAGTCAAAATAAGCAAATATTAACTTTTAAGTTCACATTTAAAATAAAATTAGTTCATTAAGTATTTTAATTTGAATCAAACGAAATTTCACTCTTCACTTTTCTTTTTTGTGTATCAAGCCCCATATAAACAACTAATTAGCATATATATGATAGGTTCTTTGATTAAAAAAAAAAACATAAAAATCCGAGTATGGAATAAATTCATACAAAAAATGAAGAACTCAAATCTTAAAGACAGTAAATTTACAGACTCTTTTGGAAGTAATTTGAATGGAGTAATCCTATTTTTGAAGGCACGTCCAACATGAATCTTACAGAGTGATTCCAAACATAGGGCAAGTCAGAAATGAAAGAAAGCATGGCCCTAGAGCTTAGGGTGGGTGTGAGGTCATTTAGTGGAAGCAGTATTTGTGCCAACTGTCAAACGATGGATATGCAATCTTATTGACCCTACAAATTACAAATGTTATTGCCTGCATTATTTAGCAGCAGTGTCCTTTACATGGGTGTCTTGGTCTGTGAAAGGGTACGGATGTCCTATAGTTGGTACGGGCCATAAAGGACAGATAGAGTACAGGTGTAGTACCTTATCGAAAACCCCTCACCCATGCATCATGCATGCATCTACTACATCTTGTGGTCAAGTAGTTCTCCACCTGCACCACTGTGTTATTTCCCAATCTCCATGCCAACTTCAACCATGAATAGATATATGTAGGCCAATATGTTTAGCATAGGTAACAAAAAATATTAAATCATTCTCCTTTTACGTTAAAACACTTTCATATACTCTGTCATATCTTCTTCTGCCTTCTATATGTAATTTCTTTCAACCTTCAAATCCACCATACAGTATATTCATCGATCCTTTTTATGTCAGTCTGAACTATTCACCCACTTCTTAATTAGCATACAATCACACCATTTATCACACTAATTATATACAAGTTTTAAACCACCATTCAAGTGGAATCACCCCCTTAATTCAATTGCTTACTTTTTAATCTCTTATTTAATATATTTTTGTTTCGTGATAAAATAAACCTGATTTATTTTAAAATTGCTCTCCAAAATTATATTTTAATGATAAAATAGTACCATGAAACTTAACAAATTGGTAATTGTTGGATTATTTAAATATTTATGGACTCATCAAATAAAAAATTTATTTTCGTAAAAAAATTAATAGACAGTGTCTCGTACATTTAAAGATAAAAAAGGTAATTTGTCCTATATTTTTATAAATTTATATGAACTTGTTACAATATTCACTAAATGTAAGACGGTATCTTACAAAGATGGGAACATAACAGAGCAAGCTTTTGAGATTTGAGCCTAATTTGTAACTTATTAATGTAAGTACATTGCAGCACATATAAAAAATTCCGCGAAACTAATAAGTTTATTAACATAAACATCATCATCGTATTTATTAAGCAAGCTAATTGATCAGGCTTAACAGAGTTTTTAAATAAGCTTATTCAGCAATCCAAGCAAATTTTTTACGTAACCAAAGAATTGTGTTTTTATTTTATTTCATTTCATTTTATTTGAAGAAGCTTTAAAAATAGTTTAGCCATATTTTACAGGGTCTTATTTTCATCCCTATGATTACTCCACGTTCCAACTTTAGGAATTTAAGTATTGGTAATTCTACACATGATGATGATTATGTTAGCGTTCACACATAGACTTGGTGTGTAACGAAGTAAACCAATTCGAGAAGGTCCAGCTAATGCAATGGATCGATAAAACCCATTTGCGAATGAAGTTTCCTTCAAACTTCCAACAACCAGAGTTTTCGTGGTCACAGAATATTTGATGAGAAAATTCGAAATCAAAGTGAGCGTGGCAAGAACATGTGCGCATCATTAATGTGAAATCAGTGGCATGTCAATGACCGTACTCTTAGCTGCCACGCCCAATTATAAATGGATTGTGAAGCCATTTTCTTGGGTTGTTAATTTAAAAAGCTTTGATGGAGAGAGCCATAGTTGTCTTCAATTTTGGTCTATATTCTGTGTGTTCTCTATACAGCTCCCAACCATGTAACAAAGGAAGGAAGCAGGAAAGAAGGAGAGGACACGTACGGATTGACGACACTCTTCTCTTCACACATGCATTATCATTGGGGGACTACTAAATTCTTATTATCAATCGATTTAACTCTAGTTAATTCTTCACTCTCAATTCAAAATAAGGCACAGTCACACAAATTTATAAGTTTTTAATATATTTGATTACATTGTACATAATGAATCTGAATAATATTAAGAAGGAAATTTTAAACTTAATCTCATAAAATTTGCTTATAAGGAAAGGTTTATATTTATTTATATATTATAATTAGGGATGACAACGGGTCGGGTTGGGTACGAATAATGTCTACCTGCAACTTCATCCGCAATGAAAAAATCCACCCGCTACCCACCCTGCTACCCGTGCGGATACTCGTTTAAAAAATACTCGCGGATACTCGTAGATACCTGCAAATATTTAAAAAAATATATATTTTATAAATATTTATAATTAAAATTAAATAAAATTACAAAAAAATGTAAAATAAAATATAAATTAATTTAAATTTAAATTTAATCTAATAAAAAAATAAAATTTTAATATTAATTTTGTAGGGTAACGGATACTCGCGAATACAGATAATATGATACCCGTACCTGAACCGTTTATAAGCAGATATTAAAATACCCGCTACCTGCGAGTAACAAATACCTGCAGATACAAACTATCCATCACATATTTTATCCGCAGATACCCACAAACATGAGTTTTTTTGCCATCCCTAACTATACCTTGTCTTACCTTTAATTAGTGTATGATTTTCAACACACCCCATCATGTTGAAATATATATATATATATATATATCTCGAGCATGACTAACATTAATGAGTGGTATGATAATGTTCCATTTCTTAGTTTGAATAAGATAGTATCGTTAGGGTCAATTACCACATCTTTCTAAATAATTTCTCTCTATATATATATATAAATATATATATATATATATATATATATATATATATATATATATATATATATATATATATAACTTTGGAATCTATAGGACAATTTTATAAATAAAAATAAAATATACAAAATAAGTTCATAGTTATAATTAATAAAAATAATATCATAAATTTTCTAAAATATTTCAACAACAATCTAATTTGGAACTTTTTCAAAGAGTGACACAATAGATCCAATAAATAACAAATCTTATTAAAATAAAAACTAACTAATCATTTGTATACCGTATTAAGAAATGATTCTAAGTTTAACTTGCAAAATTAGACTTAATCTCACTTGTGTATTATAAACTCATATTATTTTTAATTGGTTTGAGATATGCGACACCGAAGGATTAAAAGTGTCCGGTTATGGGTTAAAACCATGTTAAAAAGATTGATCATCTAAGTTAGCTTTGACTTTGTTTTTTTTTTTGAGATATAAGTTTGAACAAATAATAAAACAATTTATAGACAATTCCTCACTTCTGTTACTCCTTAAACATGAGAAGGTCATTGCTAGCGCAGACAATAGCAAAACCTTTGCTGTAAAGTTGACAAAACTCACGCTGGTGTTTAAGATTTTTTGTTTTTTCATTCAGTTCGATTATCTATGTATTTCTTCAATGAGAATATTTAAAAGGGCAGAGGAAACCTTTGAGGTTTGAACCTGAGAAAATCAACTTTGACCCAAGTTAGAAAGAGTCATTTGTTCCTAAAAAGCGTTTTCTTTTCCTCACGTATCCTCTAGCATGTGAGCTGAGCTGAGCTGAGCTGGCATTTGCTCAAAGTAAAAACAGAACAGTTTGCTTTTGTATGGGAAAAATCATTAAATGTTGGAACCAATATTCATAACATGTTTCATACATAATTTGATAAAAATTATAAACTTACGAAAAAGGAGATCCTAATGAACTGTGAAAACTGAAAATTCTTCTTGTATTGGTTGACCATTTGGTTTTGTGTGTTAAGCAATGGTGAACAAGTAGATTATACATGTGTTTAAGTTTGACAAGATTAATTAATAATTACATTGCAATGATCTGATAAAAGTTAGAAAAATAAGAGTGAAAGCATATATATGATAATTAAAGTGGAAAGGAAAAAGGGGAGCAAAAGTCAAGTTATGCAGGCGTTAGCAATAGCAACCAAAGTAAGCATGGTGTTATAGTACCGTTGAGGAGAGAGAGGGTTTGATTTTATTATATTGTTTCCGTAGTTTAGAGAGAGAAAAGGATAAGAGACATAAGGCACAGTTGATGAAGAAAGGAGGGTCCATGACGCGGTTTTGCAGCTGAGTACAGAGAAGCAACAGCTGTTCGATTGCATATGCAAATGGCTTCACTGTTGAACTGCGCGTCGAGTGTTGTGTGTTAATATATTTTACCTTCCAACCTTTTGTGCTCAACAGCTTTAGTTCAAATCCCTGTCAAAGCATCACCACCTGGAACCTACCTCTTAACCCTAGAGAGAATCCAATGTCTCTCTCCATCTCTACGTACAATATTAATTTATGCAAAAACACATAATATATATAGTAACAACTAAAGATAACATATAATAATGTCAAGTTTTTTTTTTTTTCAATGTCAAAGTATATTTATTTATCCATGAAAAATTCACTGGGTCTGGTCTATTACATCATTAGGTTATACAAATTTGCCCTTACTTTTAGAGCTCAATCTAAGATTAATAGATGAAGACTTATTCCCAAGTCAGACCAAAAACAGACATGAAGATTCATAAGCTTTTTTTATTTTCCGGTTTCTGATTGGTCCATAGGATTCGAGTTTATTGCATCGCTCAACTTCAACTATAAGTCGTGGTGTTTGAATTTTTGTGCACTTGCTATTTAGTCATTTGAGTTGTACTATATAACCACTCTGAGAAGTTAGTATTATTAACCAAAAAGTCGTACCACATTTTATTTTGTACCGCCGTAGAATAAATCCTCCTTTGACCTTTAGCACCCAAAAAAAATATAGCATTTTGCTATGACTAAATCAAAAATCTCCCAGAAGAGCATTACTCTTTAATGCACTCCTAAGCAGTCTCATTCATGCCATGTTATCAAAAATTCAAAATGTGCTAAAAGAACAACTTTTGGGTGCTCCATGATGGTATTAGATAAGTTGTATTTGTGATGTAGAAGAGTTTATATTTGCTCCTATGCAACATGATTACAAATTAAGAATATGGTCGTAGTGTGAGTTTAGAAAAAAAAATATTTCTCCAGAAAAAAAAAGTGTTAGCAAAAACATATAAATTAAGGAACAAGTTAGTTTGTTATGAGACTTGTTGATTGTATTGAACTAACTTCCTTAAAAGCTTATAACATGTGTTAAGTGGAACGAGGATGTGTTACACTTATGAGGGAAGGTTGAGTAAGAAAGGACAGAAAAGTCATTTTAAGAACTAAGTTGTCCGTATTAAATTGAAATAAACTAGAAACAATCTGGCAACGATGTCGTATATTGACTACCGAGGATTCGCTAGTTGCTACCTTGAGACGCAAGCCTCTGTGTGGCCGTATCAGTCTACTATAAATAGTGGATTTCTTCTTCCCACATTCACTTCTGATCTGATTCTTTTCCCCACTTTCAGAACAGTAAGAAGGTAGAGAGAGTGAGAGAGAAGAAAGACTGCTACTCAACAAAAAAAGCTAGAAAAACCTCTCCGACACGTATACACCCATTTCTATTCACTGAAGAAGGATCTTGCAGTTGCAGCCATGGTTAAGTCAGAGCACAAGATCAAAACAGAACCACCATCGAAGGCAATGCGGTCTATATTATCAGCATCATCACCGGCACCAGCAGCATCAGATAGCAAGAAGAAGAAGTACAAGGGAGTGAGAATGAGGAGCTGGGGGTCTTGGGTTTCAGAGATCAGAGCACCGAACCAGAAAACAAGAATATGGTTAGGGTCTTATTCAACCCCAGAGGCTGCAGCTAGAGCCTATGATGCTGCACTTCTGTGCTTAAAAGGTTCCTCTGCTAATTTTAATTTCCCTTTAAGCTCTTCACAATATATTCCCGGAGATGCTGTCATGTCCCCGAAATCAATCCAAAGAGTTGCTGCAGCTGCTGCAAATAGTTTCATTGACAATGCCACCATTCCCGCTTCTGCATCTCCAGCTTCAACCTCATCATCATCGTTGGTCTCATCCCCCTCAATGGCCTATTCTCCTTCGGATCAAGTCGATGATGATGCCTCACTGATATCGTCTCTGGAAGCAGCCTACACTACTCGTGATCAAGCAAATGAATCAATGGCTATGAATGTGATGGAGCCTTGGTACACTTTAGATGATCTTCAATCCCCCAAGTATGTTGATCAGATGTTAAGTGGTGCTTTCTTTGATGTTGATTCGTCCCATCTGCTCGATGATCTATTCGAAGAAAGCGACATCCGTTTGTGGAGCTTCTGCTGAGAAAAACTCTAGCCGACTCCAAAAAAAAATTCAATTCGTTTGTCTTCAGTGGTACAACTTGAAGATGTTACTGACTGTGACCAAATTAAAATTTGTTTACCCTATGCTACATAATAGTTCATATTAGATGAAATTCATGTAGAGATAAGAGTTTTTGGTCTCTCTTATGTGGATTTCTAAGAGTTTGAAATTATGTATCATTGATTGATGCAAAGCTTGTATGTCAATGTCATGAATGGTTTCCCATGTGTCACAGAATAAAGGGAGAATTAAAAAACATGCAGAGTAGTCATAGTTATAAGTAATTCCTTTCACTGTTATGGGAGAAGAAGACTTTTGGTATTAGAGCTTTTGCTGCATGGGAAGGCATCAGAGATGCTTATTTCCAATTCAGCGAGAATAGGAAACCATGTACAGAGCGTGGTAACTTGAAACCATTGGAAAAAGCGTCTTTTCTAAGCAGTGTCAGCGTGCCCAAAGAACAAACACTGTTCCCTTGTTTTCATGTCTAAGTTTGGTATTTTATACCTTATTCTTCTCAGTTTAATTTCCAATTCGTGTATAGTGCATAGCGATAAATCCTGGGTTAGAATTTAGGAATGCTTTTAATAATTGAGTTGGTGAAGGCCAAAAAAAAAAGTAATAATAATCGAATATCAAAGCTGATTTGATTGAATGATGATTCCTCAGCATTTTTTGCTATTGAATTGGGCCAACTTTGTTTGCTTTAGTAGCATATGATATCTAGCGAAAAAGAAAATTTGCAGTCATAACTGTTGGTGCAAGCAACTCTTTATTTTTGTACTTCATAGAAGTGTAACATGTTGAGAATATTATATGCAATATCATATTCTTTGCACAAGGAGAAGGTTAGACAAAGTATGACGCTTTTCGGCAACTTTTGAACCCCATCATGTGTCCGAAGCAGACACGAGCTGTCCTATAGTGAAATGGGCTAAGGCATGGGATGCCATTCTCTCATGCTCTCTTTACATTGCATCTAACTAAGTCTCAAACTCAACAAAGACAAAGTGGCTTCGATATGATTTTCTGATATGCAAGAAAGCTTTTGTTGCTTTTGGTGTTACTTGTTCATGTATTCGCAGGAAGAAGGGCCTTTGTTGTTCTGCAATCTATGTGCACATATTAATGGCCCTACATAGCATTGTGTCCCTAAGGAATCCATTTAATTTAGCTTATTCTCTATTTTATGCACATGAAAATGATATAACTAAATGACAATTTAAGTGTTGCGTTTTGAGACACAGCATGTGAGTGTCCTTATTTTGGCCACCAGCATGTGACCTCAATGTGTCATTCAACACGCCATTATAATAAACCTTGTAAATTATTGCTGCTTCTGTTTGACATTAACATTGTCTGATATTAACTAAAGATTGCCTTGCTCGATGCAGCATCGACTAAATTTGTGATATTTTGTTTAGGTAAAATGCATTTTACTCTCTCTTTCTGATCAGTTCCTTTTGGAATTGTGTCAAAACTGTACTGCTAAGTAAACCAGTTTGTGCTCATACAACTACCATGTGCTGTAGAATTTGACAAGTTGTTATTAGGCTAGTCATTACTGATTTTAAGTACAGTGATATCCCATATAAAGAAGCCATTTATTGAAACATACACATTTTGCTGGGTATTTCATGTGGGATCAGTGGCTTCTGATATAATGATTGAGAAAAAGAATAATTGGGCAGAAAGAAAAGGTAGGGGTAGGGTGGTGGAGATCCAACATTAAGCATGATTTAAATGATCCATGCTTGGCCTTATTAAGACATAATTTTATTGAAGTGTTGATTAATCAAGAATCTGGGTGGATTTCAATGAATGGAACGTTTATTGTATTTGATTTGTTTCACATGGAGCCTTTTTCCAACAATGCAAATTAATGAAACTTAGTATCTTGCATTAACAAATAACGTGGTTTTTTAACCGTGAAAGGTGTTCTTTCTTGGTACACTCAGTGTGCAGCACACAGTATTTAACTAAAATGGGAGAATTTGGTCTAAAACGTGTGAGTGAAAGTTTGAAACTATTGTCTGTTGACAGTGGGCATTTGGAATTCTATGAGCTACAGGGCTAGTTGGCAAACTGGACCCGAACAAACTCTGATTATTACTGTCAGACAAAAAAAAATAACAATATTTCAACAACAAAAAATGCTTAATAAAATTGATAAACAAGAGTTGGTGTAATAATTTCTTTTTTTTTTCATCAGTAACTAATTAGAAACATGATAAATAAGAATTTTATCTTATAAAATATTAATTATATTACTTTTTGTGTTTTATAATGAAAATTCAGTTTTAATAAAATAATGATGAAAATAATAAAGAATAAGATATTATTAATAAAGTCACAATGGTTTTCATTAAAAAGAAGTATACATTTTTAATTTAAAAAGTAGTTGCAATATTGCATAAATTCTATTTTAATGATGAATATGAAATGAATGATGTTTATCAAGTTCAGGTTTGTAGCATATGATTTACAGGATATATATTCATATATTTTAATTATATTTTATTGTTTATTTATTGGACAATAAAATGAAAATGTCATAACAACTTTAAATTGAAGAATATGATAAACAGATTAGAAGAGAATAAAATAAACTAGGTACCTTACCAGCCTTCTATTATCTTTTTTTTTTCAAAAAAAAATAAAATAAATAAAACTTGACATTTTTCAGTCTTACATTATAAGGAAAAAGAAAATAGAGCTTATTCCTTGATATCAGATTTTTTAATAAAAAGTGTTGCATCCTCAATTAGAGTCAAGTCTTTTACTCCTCTTAATTAGTTTTCCTTCTACTTTTTCCAATAATGTTCTCATATATAGTGAAATGTTTATTTTTTGTAATAATTATTTTAACATAATTTAGAATAATTTCTAATTGGTTCAATATATATCAAAATTTAACTCAAAAATATTTATATAGTGCATGGAACCGAATCATGTAAAACAGGAGTTTACTAAACAAGTCAGTGTAAAAAATTTTAAATAATCAGAAATTACTTTTGCATAACTTTACAAAACTTCAAGTTTCTATGACTCCGTATTATAATAAGGGCAATGAGATTTGTGGGACTGGATAACTCCGTATAAGTGTTACAATTTCCATTCCCCTTATTTCTTACACACTCTTCTCTATGAAATTTTTTTCTCAATAACCCAAAATTTTGTCACAGATAGTGAGACACCTGCAAAGATACTCTGATCAGCAAGTTAATATTGTGTTTATAATTTGTTCTCGGATAAACAAATATAGTTTAGAGAAAACTCTGAGCCCGTCTGTTCGGCCCATCTTTTCTAGAAAAAAAAAAGTTACTGGACTGACAGCCTAATCTGTTTGTACATATCACAACCCATCTTTTAATTATTTTCACACTCTAATTTTTTCATTGGGCCAACAGCCTAATTACTTATGTTTTCACCTCATCACATTTTTTTATTTTATTTTACACACTTATTAAATCAAATAATTATTAAAAAATAGGGTAAAAAAATTCTCTGTTAACGATAAAGATATTAAGGTATCCTAAGCGCTTGATGAACTAATCAGAATTAAGTAGGTTTATCAGTTCTGATGTCTTATTTTTAGTTAATTAAACTTTTAATCTAGATCGGGTGTGAAGTTTAGAAAAAACAGGTTGGGAATAGTAAAACCCTAATAAGAATGGACAGTGTGAACCAGTGATATAATAAACCCACCCATATCTGATCAGAGCACTGGCACTTGTGTTTCGTTACCACTGCACAAGCCTCTCCACCATTTCGTCTCCGTTCATGGGTTTCTCCAAAGAAAACCTTCTTGCGCGGTTGAAGGTTCGTTCTCTTCCTATGTCATCACTTTTCTTACCTTTCCACAGTCACAAAATGCCTCAATCCTAATCCACCTTGGAACGTTACCATTCACAGGAGCTTCAGATTCCATTTTCCCAGTACGAACATCCAGTTGTGTTGACCGTTGACGCTCAGGTAAAACCCGTTTATACAATACTAGATCTTCTCTTTCTTGTTCATTTTATTGTAATATTATATCTGATTGAGTGTCCTTGATTTTACCTTCAGGCTCAGTATGTCGGACATTTAGGGGGTGGGCTCAGTAAGAATTTATTTCTCAAGGTGTAGTATAATTAAAGAGGAAAATCAAAGTCCATATACCTCTGTTGCTCTTTGTTTATAAATCGTTATGTTATTGGTATGCCCTGATTACGGGTATCTTTTAATTTAAACAGGATAAGAAAAGCAGACTGTATGTTGTTTCTGCTTTAGCTGCTACCAAAGTAGATCTTAAAGGTATGCATGATTTTGTGAACATTGATTGTTTGTATCATTTTACTTCAATGTGTATCAATGGATTTCTTTGTTGCTTCAAAGCTGAGCAGTATTATCTCAGCGGCTTGGTTTGGGAAAAGGTGGTCTCAGAATGGCACCTGAGGAGGCTCTAGGTGAAGTACTTCAGGTCTGTTCTATCATTTTGTTGTTGGAACAGTCATTTCTCTCTTTCATTCTTCCCTTTTATTAGTAGCTGCGTCTATTTAAGTGACCACCAAAAATCTTAAGAGGCTTGTGCTCTGGAATTTGTCTTGGCTTCTTGATAGTCTTTGCATCAAAATTATTGATTTTTTTTTCTACACATGTAGTGTAAAATTTGGCCAGTTACCTCGTTGTTTTTCTGCATTATATAATGTATAAGAAAAACAATTCATGTTGAGGCATTAACAAATTACTGATTGAGTTAATGGCGGAAATTGATAAATCCAGTCAAACCTGCTCCAGACAAAGGATTTTTCCGATTTGTCATGGAAACCGTTCATAGCTTTTATCTGTAGCATATTCATCATGTTCATGGATTTTCCGCTTTTTTCCTTGTTTAGCGATTGATAATCCTAATGTATATATTTAGAACCTTATTATCAATCAATGTAAAATATTCCTTGTAGTATTTTTTTGTTGCGTGTTGATACTGTCGTTTCCATAAGTTTCAGTTGTATAATGATTACTTCTATTATGCTTTGCTATGAATTAATTATCATTAAATTTAAGAAGAAAATCAAGACTGTGTGAATGACACGATTGAAATTATTGTCTTACTTGATGCCGTAGGTACCCTTGGGTTGTGTCACTCCGTTTGCTCTAGTGAATGAATCAGCACGGTATGCTTATGTTCTTATTTCTTTGTTTGCTTATGAGATATTTAGTTTTTTTCATGGGAATTGTTCGGTCGCATAGCCAAGTTTACTGCAATACCGTCCTTTTTCCACTATTAAGATGTTTCAATTTGAAACCCATCTATCAATGATTTGCTTGTAGTTGTTCCTACTTTAGGCTTAAACCATATTCTTCTATCTTTCTTCTAGTTTTCTCATCAAATTTGTTTATTTATGAAAATTCTACGAGTTTTGAATTTAGTTGTTGCTTCTTTCCTGCCATCAAATCAAATATAAAATGATCTTCTCTTGAATGATGAACTAAATCTATGAATTATTAATAATGCCTTGACCTTAACCACACTTGCTTTGTACTGGCTTGTTGATGTTTATGTGTTTGCTCGTCTAACCATTTGTAAACATTTTTCTGATCGACTCAGTTAATCTATTTATAAGGAACTAATGTATTTTTCTTTCATGTGACATTAACTCCTTCGTGAAGAGATGTTTCATTGCTATTGGATCAAGGTTTCAAAACTCAGGAGCACTGCTTCTTCCATCCACTGTCGAATGACATGTCTATATGTAAGCAAGTAGACTCTTGTGAAAAGGAAACAAAAAATTGTTTGCGCATTTTACACAACTCTTTTAAAGTTGATGAGTGTTATATAGATGCAATCCTCCACCCTACGGAATTCTTTTGCTTGTAGTTTTCCAACGCCATGCGTCCACCAATTGATATCTGAAATCCAAACAGGATTTCCTTTCATGCTTACTTACTATTTGGCAGTTTTTAAAATTAAAATTTAATAGTGGTGGTATTTTGTTTTCAAATGATATCGTTTAGTTCATCTATGCATCTCTGTTGATGTAAGACAAGGTTTGATGCTCATGTCAGATCTGTCATGCTTTGATGTACTGAAAAGCTCAGTTAATTAGAGTCCTATTCTTTAAAAATGCAGCTCTAAAAGCGGGCGATCTTGACAAGTTTCTTAAATCAATTGGAAGAAACCCCTCATATGTTGATTTGGAGGTGAGTCAATTCGTCGCACATCATTTAAAATAACTCTTTAATTGTTTTATTCTCTATCATCATATGTCTGCCTTATCTCTCTGCAGGCCAATCCTCCCGTAGGGAAAGATCAACCCCCTGATCTAGCTGCACTAGTTCCATCCGGTTCAGTAGTTTTACCTGATCAATCACAAAAGCAGTCTTCGCAGATTCCTAAGGACGCAAGTAATGTTTCTGTTGGTAATGGAACCAGTGCAAATTCAGGTAAAAACAGCTACTTTTTGTTTCTGTTGTGTTTTCATTTCCATGATTTCGATAGTAGTCAGAGAGTAGTGTGCACCTGTACGTTCATGTTTAAGTAATCAGTACTGGCACCTTGTTTTATCACTGATTTCCCCCTCTACACAATGCTTCCTTTGGTTCTTTGTATAAGAAAGAAACAAATAATGAATTCATCAAGGCCAAAAAAAGTATATAATTTATTTAATTTCATTTTGATCCAAATTTGCCCATAAAATTAAATATTTAAGTAGTGTAATATTTGATGACACTGCATATAGTTCAAGAGATATTTTTTTTTTCCACCAATAAATGTGACTTCTATGGTTTATAGGTCAGTAAATGCATTCATTCATTGCAAATGAGTGAGCATCTCATTAATTGAGTCCTCTACATATTAGGGGTATAAAGAGAATTAAAAATCAATATACGTCCATGTTTCTTTTAGGACAAAAGGGTGGACTCATTTGTTTCATATTAAGAACCAGAGGGTGTATTCTTTATTTTCCTTTTCCATAAATTATCTAAATTTGATTTTTGAGACCTCATGCAGAGCCAGATTTTATATGATGCACTTAAATGTAATTGTAAGAATCTGTCCAAATCAAGATCTTAGCATAAAATAAATGAAAAGAAATGGTCGTATGGCAGCTCATATAGCCTGTTTTATCTTCTACATCTACATCCTTGAAGATTAGCTCAAGATTGTATAGTGGTCCAGAATTTTTATATTAGGCATTTTAGCAATGTGAAACTTTTAGCAGTCTTCAAGAAGTGAAATGGTTACACGTGTAACTGACACAGTCATCTATTTTATTTTGGTTTTCCTCTTTTGCATGTTTGTGGAATAATTTTTAACTCCTTTTTTTTTTACTATGTTAACGTTTCTCTCTTCATCCTTGAAACTGTTAATACAGGATGAATGCATTAAAATTGAATTTGGTACCATCTGACCTTGTGGTCTTTTTGAGACAATCTACAAGTTTTATTTATGTATTTAAATGTGCTACCTTTTGTATGCCTTTACTTTTGATGAAGCTGCTATGTAATCTGCTGTCGCATTAGCAACTACTGGGATAAGTACCCATGCATTTGATGAATACATTCTTAAAAGTAGGGGTGGGCATGGGTTGGGTCCTTAAATTTCCATGTCCTATACAAATCCAATAAAGTTGATCCGTTTAATTGTATCAAAATGACTTGGATTTTTTGAATCTATATTAAATTTGGATTGAAATTAGTTTAAATCTATATCCTTTTAACTTGGTTAAAATTGACACTAAACCGAGACTATTATATCTGATGAATTCAAATTCAGTTTTATTTCATATACATTTTCTACCAGCATAATGCTTCAATAGGAGGATAAAAGTGTTCAACGATTCTAATTGAAGTCTTTCCTATTTTTTTTTTTGTTTTTGTGTGTACTGCTTCTCCTCTCTGCTCAACTATTTTTTCTTGGAAAATTTTCTCATTTTTTGATCCTTTGGCAATTTGAGCACTTGTGTGTGCTCTAAGTGTCTGTCCATTTTTAATATAACAACATATTGGATTGGATTTGAACTTGAAACGATCCATTAAAATGGTCTTAAAGTGATTTGGATCACTATGGTTTTGGATTGAATATTTCAATTTTTTGTAAGAAGTGAGAATAACCAATTAAACACCTAATCGAGCATCTCATACTTTTGGATGTGAGACTTAGTCACTTCATAATATCTGAGTCCCTATTGGACTGCTACAATGTTTAGCTTTAACTTCATTCAGGCTTTTATATTTTTCACGTTTGACTTCACTTTGGCTCACAAAATTTCAGTACATTAGTTGACTTCCAAACGATAGCAGAACATGCTTGTTTGTGGCTGAAGTATCCTACTGATTAAATTATTAAGTTATTTTTGTCTGGTGCAGCCAAAGTTGTCAAGTCCTCTGACGGGAAAAGTACAAAGGGAACATCGACACCGGTAAAAAATGTTAATTCATCAGGCTCTGTTGCAGATGTTGGTCAATTCGTTGAGGAGATATTGCAAAAAACATCACAGTTATTGCTTTCGGAGGTAAACAAAAATGTTTCTCTCAGTTCGAACTTAAGCTATACTACATCCTGCATCAGGCTGAAGAATGGTCATGCAGGTCAAGGAAGAGAATATAAAGTTACACGGGGAGCAGCTGGGTACAGTGGTATCTGACAAATTACAGAAAAACCTCATTTCAGAGTTTAAGAACCTTGCTGTAAGTATATGAACATGCTAGTGAACTTTTTCTTTTTTCAGGAAACCAGACCCCCCATGTTATGTAAGTATGCTTCTTATCACTAAATTCTTTATTGCAGATGATATTCAAGAACACAGCATATACAGAAGGGTTCCATGCTGGTACTCATTATCGGCCCCCGCTCTTGTGAAGGATGATTTAGGATTTGCTGGAATGAAAGTAAGGGTGCCCAAAATTTTATCTCTAGTTGGTCAATATTTAGTTTGTGATAACACCATGCATTGTTTGGATTTCATATACTGGTAAATGTTTGGTACAGAATACATGATTCTGAAACAATTTGATCAGCGAAAAAACAGGCACATTAAAGTGGTAATTTTTTTATAACCATAACAGTGATATAGTCAAATCCAAAACTAGTTTAAAGAGTTTAAGTCGAGTACTCGGATCACGTGGAAGTCAACTTAACTTTGCTTGAAGTTATCATTTTAAGATAAGAGAAGCTACTTTAAATATTGTCAAAATAATAGATCTAGATCTAGATATGAATTACGAGCCAATTCTTTTCTCTTTATGATCCTCAACTATTCACTCTAATATACCCTTAAGCTTTTTCCATCTATTAACTCTACTAGTACCGAACAAAAGTAAAAACTCTACACTAGTTAGCTTTTTCATCATGATGAAATGATGGACATTTTACTAGTTACGCTTTTAGTAAATCATATTAACAACTATTGTGTAAAATGATTGTCATATGTTTTTTTATAATAATAATAATAATAATGATAATAATAATAATAAAAATAATTGGAGTACAATTTTAATCACTAGAATTTTTTTATGAATCAGTAGTCTTTTTATTTTTGTTTAGGGGTCACGAATAGAAAGTTGATATATTTTAATAAGAAACAGTTTTATGAATTGTGATTTTATTTCTCATTGGGATTTTATTTCTCAAATTTAATTTAATAGAAATGTACTGGCAATGTAACTTTTTGTATAGACACTTAATAAAAACTAAGAATATTTAGTTTAATTTAATGATAATTATTATAAAAGTTAATAAATTCATTATATATAATGAGTAATTTATTATATATAATAATTTGTGCTTAGATAATATATTTTTACACCATTTTTGTATATATTATTTATTTAATAAAATACCATTACTGTTAACTGAATGCTAACTATGTGTTCGAATAGTTAGACATGTCAAAGTGAGCTAACTTGAGTTAGACATGTCAAAGTAAGCCAATCTAGTTCACATGGGTTGGCTAGTGAACCCAACTCGGTTCACTTTATGACGAGTCAGAAATTGTAACTTAGCTCAACCCATCACAGGTTGGTGGTTAAGTGGGTTGGTTCACTAATCTACATAAAAAATTTATTTATACATTTTATTTTTAAGTATTCAAATATTTAAATAATTTTTTAAGCAATTCATGAGATGACAATAACACTTAATTAAGAACTAATGTTTTTATCATGCTCACTGCCAATATAAATAAAAAATTACATATTTTTGTCATGTTCATTTAGGAAAATTTGTTTATAAGACAGTTGCTTGAGTAATTTACTACAAAGATTATAGTTAAAGATTAAATGATATATAACTTGATAATCAAATTAAGTAAACATTCAAACTATTTAAATATTATTGATTAACATTGTAACATTTAAAATGGTTAAATATGTTTTTGGTCCCTCAAGTTTCAGTGAAATTTGAAATTAGTCCCTCTTCAAAACTTTTGACCAATTTAGTCATTCATCTTTAAAAATGTGTGAATTAATTCTTTTAACCAAATTTTGTTTGTTAAGTTTATTTGACGTTTCAAACGTATTTCATGATAGTATTTGAATTTGTTACACCGTTTAACGCATTTTCACTTCAATGTTAACTTAAATATTATCAAAAAATGCATTTAAAATGTCAAATAAATTGAACAAAATTTGGTAAGAAGGAGTAAATTCATGCATTTCTAAAAATGAATGACTAAATTGGTATAAAGTTTCAAAGAAAAACTAATTTCAAAATTCACTAAAACTTGAGGGACCAAAAACATATTTAACCTCATTTAAAAATATGAAATTATAAACTTATATAATTAGGAATAATAATTAATTATCAAATATATATATATATATATATATATATATATATATATATATATATATATATATACTTTTAAATAAGTCCGGTGTATCCATAGGTAAAAATATTAGTTAAGAACGATTTTAAAGTGACTTTTCCCATAATCTCCCCCCACCTACATAAATTTTGTATTCTGCCAAATTATATAAAAAAAAATTGAATTATATATTCTATAATACAAGATGAAAAATATATTATCCCATTCCAGCCGAAACATAAAAATTTATGAGTACATGCTAAAATTATGGAGGTGCAGGAAGTTGTCCATTTTCAATCTAAAAGTATAATATCTGACCTAGATCCAGTTTCGATTGAATCAACTAGTCTGGTCCAAATCTTAAAATACTGCTCATAATGTAAATTATTTATCATACATTTAAAGTATAATGTAAATGTTAACAAGCGATTGTGAGTTTTAATTATAGTATTTATATGTTTAAAAATATTTATTATAAATTTTAAATATATGAAATAAATATTTCTTTTATGTACGGCAGTTACTATTTGATGCTTAAAAAAAAACACTAGGCAAGACAATGATAAGGAAATTTAGTAATTTACACAGCATTTGTGTACAAACCTTGTTGCTATTTGCTGCCATTGTAAGGGAAAGAAACGTTAAGTATTCAAGGAATCAAAAAGGTACTTTGGCCGGTGAAGAACTAGTTTCCCCTATCATGGAACAGCATTATTATTAGTTCCTATGTTTTTCTCAATCTTCCAGTTTAGAGATGATTCTCGCAAAGACCCGATATCCTTGGGACATATCCGTGAAAAGGCAGTACTCGTTCGCAGCATGGTAAGTAGCCATTAGACCTGGACATAACGTGAAATACAGTAAGGTACTTTAATTAGTTCCATGTTCAATATGCATCAAATTATTCTTAGGCATGTCATACCATAGCCAGATGTTTGGACATCAAAACCTTCTTCCTGTGACACAAAGAGGGAGCTTAAGTATCCAATGTAAGTAATACAAACGCTTTTCATGAACCAATGAGAGTTTTTGTCTTTCACCTGTAGTTCTCGAATGAGAGGCAAACTCCCAGTAATCGAGTAAGGCTTTACGTGCCCAACTACTTCTTCAGTTGCTTTGCATAAAACATGGAAACCTCTAGAATTAAGATCACAAGCAACTCCAGACAGTGCCTCGTTAAAACTTAAAGTAATGCTGTAAAGAAGAGGAAGGAAGCCTAAGCAGTAATTACAGATAATCTTTAGTTAAAAGAAAACGACCCAGTCAAGAGATCAAAGAAGATACAAGTGATTTAGAGATTTTTAAGTAAAAAGGCTGACTATTTGGAGTTGAACGCTAAACCGGAATTTGCTAGTTCAGGGAGGATAACAGATCTCACCTTCCTCTTAAGTTTTCATCGGGTAGGACATATTTTGAAACTGGACCTCTACTTTCTAGCTTCTCAATATTCTTATTAATATCATCCACGTATTCTTGCAGCTTCTTCATTACATCCTTTACACTGACCAAGGCATTACGCATTGGATATGATATTATTTACATAAAACAAGTAAAACTGAAAACTGTTATCCTATAAATATATAATTTGCAATTACAATAAGCTAGTAAAATAAAGAAAGAAAGAAAAATGAACCCATATAACTTCCTTTCAACCAAAAATTTGACCGTACTGAAAGATGTAGCTTACTTGTAGAATGGAGTCAACCTGCAACAAACAAACGAGAGATATCTGTAATGCAATGCGGTTCTTAATAAATGGCCAGGGTAATTCCAAGGAGCAGAATTAACCTGACATCTCCTGAAATAGTACATTCCCCTGCAATTTGGTTGATTCCACCTCCTGGATCTGCAGTAAGCATGTAATAATTATGAAATGTGTAGGTTTTGTTCTTCATAAAAACAAAAGGCAGACAACTTACAGCTCCATTGGGTTGGTTTCATGGTTGAAGGAGTTGCAAACCCGTAAACCTGTTCCTGAGGATGAGGTGGGAAGTCTCGGTAAAATCGGGACTGGATTTCCTTTAGAGCATCCATGCCTAGCTCCATTGCATTAATAGCCTACAAGTAGCCAAACGGAAAATACGTTTTCAACTGTGATACTTACAACAAATATGCCCAATTTTCAGGCAGCAGGGATATGACACAAGAAAAATACAAATGTAGAACTGATATTTCCTTTATATCTGAAGGAATGATACCCAGTAATTGTAACATGATACACACACAATCAAGCACAGGATGCAGCCGAAACCATTTTCTGCTCCTTAATTAATTTTTTCAATAATATGGTAGGAAGTGAAATATTTAATTTTTTACTCAAAGTAGGAAATAGGCAGCATTTACCAAATATTGTTGGGCTAGAGTGCCAGAGTAGCAAACCTCTTCCAATGGTCCCACATTTTTGTTATGCCATGTATAAAGTACTATAGCTAATTTTTTTACCTCACTACTTTACCATCTTTTTTCTTATTTTGTGCTCAAATAAGCATACCCTAAATATCGACAAATAAAACCACAGTACAGTCCTCATCAAACCTCAGTTATAACTCTTCCAGGTGCTAACTACCCAACCCTTTAAATCCAAACCAATCACGCCACAAACTAGCCCGTAGGTACTGATACCAATTACAAACCAACCAATACTATTGTTCTTAGGATGCAGTTCGTATAGCCCAAACAAGCTACATCTCTTAAGACTAGTCTAGATGGTGAATACATGGCTACCCACAACACTCAAACAATCAAAGATCTACTTAACACCTGACCTGGTGGTGAATAAAAGATAGAATTAAAATTTAAAATCCCCAGTAATCTATCCCATTACTTTCCCAGCATTCTAAATTTTAATAATGTTAAAAAATTTGCAGATAAGCTAAACTAAAATTCTTTCCTTAACAAAAAATATAAGCATATTATTACTCTATCTAATGCATAATAAATAGACATGAGGTAATAGAATAGATTATTATTTGTTAGCTTCTATCCCTACCTACCACTGTAAAGGTCCTCTAATCTGTTGAATTACAGATTCACATTAAAATATCTATTGCTACCAGACCAAGACAGCTACTGCAACATATCTGAAGCAAGTTTGGCCTTATAATGGGCAGATGACTCTATTTAATATTAAAATAGATGTAAGAACAAATTTGTATTGTCAGTTACTCCAATAGTTTTCAGCTCCAAGGGACAGGTCATGGATCCTTCAAGTTAATCAAGTAAAAACTATTACTAAGCATAAATGTGAAGCTGGAATTAATTTGAGCTGTAGCATTTCTGCACAACCGAATCCCTACATAATAAGTCTAAGTATGAAACAATTCCCAAATATTTTAATATCTTCAAGTTTGCTATGATTGCTCATATTTTACATGCCGTTATAGAGGAAACAATTATTATATTTCATATTTGCTTACCTTCTGAACTAAAGCAGAGCATTTTTTTTTCACAGATTCCAGTGGTAAATGGCCAGTTCACAAGGCATTCTTTTAATTTCAAATGTTTAAAGATTTTTTATTGTAAACCAATTTTGGGGCAGGGGGTTCAGAGGATCATACTTCATCCGTTCCCCAAAAAACGTGCACGGACGCAATCATAAACAAAAGTAGAGTTCAAGAAGCAAATATGATTGGATCAGTCACATTGTGCTAGCCTCTTGGATAATCAGCACAGAGAACTTTGTCAATACTATGTGAAGACTTTATCAGACAGAAAATATAATTGCTCAAAAAATAAGAACATAATTGTAGACAATAATGTAAGAGCATACTTTATGAGCTAATCCACTGTGAAAGAGCTTCCCCGTGAACTGAAGTTTCCAAGGTATCATACCACCAGTTCCTACGCACGGTTGTTTATCTGCCGTGTCAATCCAGTACCTGAGCAGAAACAGTACATAATTAAAAGTAGCAGAAATGTAAACAGTGGAACTGAAATCGCTAATAACGCTTTTTAAAGAGATCAATTCAGAGTTACTTACGCATTTCTTTAATTTTAATTTAGACACGCATTAAAGAGATAACAAAGACTTACAGAGGGCCATTCTTCAGCTTATTGAGGAGGCCATCTTTGACAAGCGCATCCACACCAATACCAGTAATTGAAGAATTTTCTTCATTGGCTATAAAAACAGCAACGACGGTTGATTTCAAATTCGGCTTGGTTTGCCCGAGCTTTTTCATGAGTTCCGCGACAAGTGCCACGTGGCCCAGGCAATCAGTAGTTCCACGACCCCGAAGCTTATCCCCATCAATGCTCAGTGAAAACGGATCAAAATCCTGCATCACATCGAAACGGTTGTGCGTGTTGTGGTGATAATGTGAGATGGTAAATGGCACAAAAATAAGAAAGAATGAATGAATGGATACCCAATCGTTGGGATTGGCGGTGACGACGTCCATGTGGCAACCAACGAAGGAGAGGATTTTGCCGGGAACGGTGCCGGGGTACTCGACGATGAGGTTCCCCCGGCCGGGGGTGTAGGTGACGTGGTTGAGGAGCAAGGGACCGCCTCCGGTGGTGGTGCTGAAGGGTAATAGAACGTCCAACACGTGCTTCACCACTCTGTCCTCTTCGGGAACGAGCTCCGGCGGGTTGTTCTGCACGTGCTTTGATTCCCCAATCAGCTTGGAGAGAAGAGGCACGAACGTGTCCCTCTCCAGATCCCCTAATGTTGTTAACAACTTCTCCGCCATGGAATTTCCAAAATCTTTCTCTTCTCTTCTTCCTCTTCTTCTTTCAGTTTTCCTCTTCTTCTTACACTCTTATTCCATTCCTACCTGTTAGTTACGTTACGTTATTATCCTCCTCGTTCGGTTTCGGTGCACACTTCGTTCTTGGGCTACGGTGTCCCACCTTGAATTAAGGACCCAGATTCAGCTTATAATGGGCCAATAGAATGAAAATCGATTCCAGCCCATCTAGTTACTCAGCTTTCAAATTCGGAAGATAAAAAGTAATAAACAAAAATCTCCATCTGAAACTTCTGAACTATTTAGATATTGTGGGATTCAATTTTACTCACCACCTATTTTTCTTAACATCCTTAAACTTATATTTTTATAAAATTTAATATTATATATATAATATTAAATTTTAATTAATTAATATTTCTAGTAGAATAAAATAAAATAATTATCTTACTTACATATAAAATTATTTTGTTATAATTAATAGTTAAAATTTAATTCGTAAATTTTAATGATTTAAATCTTATTATATAGTTGGATCTTTTAAGTAATATAACAAAAAAAATTAATTTTATTAAAAAAATATGACTCTCATTTCGTCTATTTCGTCTCTATTAGGGATGGTAACGTGAACCGATCTATCTCGCATTTACCTTAAAAGAAAAAAATAAAAATAAAAATAAGTCATGTTGTTTCGTCCCACATAAAAAATGTGGGTTAATTTTCCTGACTCACTTTGTATAAGGTTTGGCTTGTGAATTTGTGGGTTAGTCCACATGTCACATAAGATTTTAATGAGACAATTGTGCAACTTGCACTTACCACCAAATCAAAAGTTTATAATGCAATTCATTTTACTTAAGAATATAAAAATCTAAACGTCACAATTCTATTGTAATTCAACTTACTTGATCTTTATTACAGGATAATTGATATTACTTACGACAAAAAGAAAAACATACACAAGACATTGCAGTGCTACTGCTAAATTTAAAAAATTGAAGTTACTATGAATTATATTTAAGTTAATATGAATTATGCTAATCAAGTACGAATTGATCCATCATTGGTCCACACAAACCAAAATACCCTCTCCGTCCCACATATTTTATTGGCGACCAACCCGGATGACTCACCGCATTTGCCATCCCTCGCCTCTACCATACCAAATTGAAAGATCAGGCGAAGCAAGCCAAACACAGACTAACGAATTGAAAAACTCGAATCTAACTTTAATGCCCTGTGACATTCCACATTCCTATTTAAAACTAATATTATGATTCACACTTTCCATTTTGCACTTCTGCAGCAGCACTAATTGAATTGAATAAACCCACTGTATGGCAAGTATTTTAGTCCAAAATATAATAAAAAAAAAACTTAATTTTTTCAACAAAAAGGGAAAAAAAACATTAAGGCTGGGATGGTCTAAAGGAAATATAAATAATAGCTAAAATATGATGAGAATGATACGTACAAAAGGAGAGGAGAAAGAATAAAAAAATAATAAAAAAATGTGTGTGAATTGAAAATTGAAAAAGACCAAGTGGGCATTGTCATATTCTGAGTGAGTGAGAGGAGAAATGTGAATGTATGCATGTATGTATATGTAATGTATACGTCTATTTCTGTGCGGGAAGTGTCACTGTTAAGAACAGTCAATTGTTTAGAAGGAAGGGAAAGAAAAAAAAAAAAAAAGAGAGATAGGGTTCCTCGCAGATGCAGGTAAGGTAAGCATAAGGAAAGGGCAATGATTATTCATCTGTGAACACTGACTGGGTATCGGAGCCCACACCCTGACCATCACTAATTAATAACCATAATCATTAATTTAAACACTTATTAAGAACTGCATGCATGCACAGTAGCTTTAGAAATAAATATAGTTTTTTGTGAGTATGTAGAGATGTTAGGTTTATAGCCTAAAAAAGTAACATGGGTTTGGTTAAAAAAAATGTAGAGATGTTAGGCACAGATGAATGCAAAGACGCAGAGAGGAGAAGAGAGACATAGAGAAAGTATAGTACTGGAAGAAAAGAGAAGAGAAGAGAAAAGGGGGACCAATAATTAAGGTGAGAAATGAGGGTTGAAGAGTTATGCAGAGGCCATAAATATATGTGCTCCTCTTAGCTGGCTGTCCTGCGCTCCTATGGTTTTCGCGGGGACCGCGACAGGGTAACGTTAATTATATACAATCTGTCCTATTCTCAAATACATCTTCATCAAACACTCTCTATTACTCTTTACAATGTGGACACCATACACCAAAATAAACTTTAACTAACTCTCATCACTCATCAGATCGTGTAATAACACAAACACACATCTTTCACACTACTCACAGATTAATTTTTCACTCATTCTAAAATCAAACATAGAGATCTCACATTTCATTTAAAAAAGTAAGAACTAGACTTAATTTCATTTTTAACATGATATCTAAGTCACGTTGAAATTTAGTTTTAATAAAATTTGTTATTTGTTGGATCTGTTTTTTTTTTCTTTGTATTGTCAGATTATTTATTAGTGTCTAATACTATTATTTGAGAGATGTATATGTCTTAACATAAACAAATGTAAGAATGTGTTAAAAGATCATATCGACTCTAATATATCATTGAGTATAAATTTTATTTTACAAATTAATTTCGTAATATGTAAAGTTTAGTTTTTTAACGAAAAAAATAACTTATAATGAGTAAAAGTAAATTTTAAAGTAATTTGAACTTTGTTATCTATAAATAAAAATATATTTTTATTTATTTTTATTTTGTTTTTATTATTATATCAAGTAACGAATTATTGTCATCATTTGAGTATTTATTTTATAATGAAAATACACATCTTAAAGTAAACATGGATGATAAAGATAGTGCTTACATATCTACTATGAGATACCGTTGAATATCATCCTTCCTTTATAGTGCAGAACATTCTTTTGTTTTATATGTAAGATCAGTGAATGAATTGATTCCTGTGTATAAATGTTGATTTAACATGTGGAAGCGATTTATAATTTAATTTGGAATGGAGTTGAAATAATTAAAGGATTTTATGTATATTCCGTTATACTCATCTAATTCAATAATAATTTTAGTATCTCTTAAATCTCTTTATCCTTGTACGCCTTTACTTAAATATAGTACTAAATATTTATTTTCACTATAAACCAATTTTATTAAACAAAATCATGTTTAGAAATATAAACTATTTCTTTTAGTCAAAATTATTGTAATTGATATTAATAATCAATTTAGAGATTAATTATAATCTTTTTAAAATTATTTTCGTTATCAATAATTTTTAATTTATAAATTATATTTAGATTAATTAATTTTTATCGTTAAAGTCGGTCATTATTCAAAATTTTTATTACAGTGATTAATATACTTTTGAAAAAAATTATCGCAAAACAAAGGAATTACTTTTGTATTTATAAACTAGAATTTCCCTTTCCTATGCTAACTACTTTTATTATCAAAAGAAAATGATGAAATTTTTTACTAAATATTAAAAATTTTACAAATTTAATTTAATAATTTTTTTACCAAGATCTTTAATATATTAGTATGATGTTATACAAAGTTTTCATTTACATTGAAATATTTTCTCCATGATTTAAATATTAATAATATTCACATCATCTTAAAACAAATATTTTTCATTCTTTACTTACTTTAAAACAAAATCTCAATTTAACAATCAATTTTTGCTCATATTTAGATGAATGATCCTCATCAAATTAGATAAATATACCTAAAATTGAACCTTTCATTAATTCATAATAAAATGTCATATATAACCAAATTTAATAATTTATGTACCATGACATGATATTGATTGTTTATTTATTTCACAAAACTTTATATAAAGAAAATAAATTTAAACATTACTTATAATAATTATTATATGGTCTGTATCCATTACTTTCTATGAAACAAAACCACATCTTAGAAAAAAAAATGTGTACTAGTTCTAGAGAAGAAAAAAACTGTGTACTCATCTGATATTTTTCATGAAACAAAACTTCGTGAATTGTGTACCAGATCTAGAAAAGAAAAAAAAAACTGTGTATCCATTTGGTATTTCTCAAAACTGCGTAGTCCACCCATTACTATCAATAGAATAGGAAACAAACTATGTACCAGTTCTAAAAAAGAAAAAAAAGTATGTACTCCTATGATATTTTTCATGAAACAAAAATGTGTAGTTTATCCATTACTTTCAATAGAATAAGACATATGATCCATCCTTCACTTACTAAAATAAAATCGTCAAAACAATTAATTTATGATCATATACATTTAAATTAATATTAATGATCTCATAGAAACATACATTTTTTAATTCATTACAATAAAATGATAGATATAACCAAATTTAATGATTTTTTTAATAATGTTACCCACTATTTATTTAGTTTACAATAACTTCATGCAAAAAAATAAATTTAAGTATTACTTTATATATATATATATATATATATATATATATATATATATATATATATATATATATATATATATTTTTTTAGCAGGTTAACATAAAAAAATATAAATCAAATTCATGCTATTTTTTCTCCGTGACATTAGTATAATTAAGTGACATAAATAGTATTACCGCTTATAATCAATATTGGTACATGGTCATTACAAAAAATCAGTGATTTTAAATTTTAATTAATCTAAAAATATAATTTATTTTGCATAGTGTATTAATATTTAAAATTTAAACTGGCATCAATTTTACATTAAAGTTGGATTTATGTATTTGAAAAGAATAAAAATAAAATTGTGCTTAAGAGTAGTCACATGACTTAGTGTAGAAGAAAATAACTCGTAACGTAATAAAAGAGTAGTCCAAGAAATTACAATTTTAAACCGTAGTTTTTTCATCTTTTACCTACAGTTGGAAAAAAAAAATTATCACAAAAAAAATCGTGGTTATTTTCATCTTTTTACATCTTAGATTTGTGATCTGACATATCGGTTCAGAACATTATCAAAGTTCTTGATCACCCAAACAAAATCAAATGAAGACGAGTATTTAATTATACCTGTTTGGAATTAATCATGAACTGAAGAAGTGAAGACATAAATGTGAATGTGAAGGTCAAAATCAGACGCAAGCAGCACCTGGATCCTACAAACCTGATGTGATGCTCTATAGTCTAATCTATCGAAAGTTGGAGGCTTCAAACTGATAAAGAAATCATGCCCTTTATGAATGAATACATATACTTACAACTCTGACTAATGTATACATACACAGACAGTGTGGAGTATCTGATATTATGAGATGAAATTAGTGGTGATTGCGGAAGAATTGAGGTTGGAGTGGCGTTCTGGGCCATGTGTTTGTATTATAACTGTAATGAAACGACATCATCAAAGAAACAAAGGTCATATGATTACTCACGTAAAAGTGAATCAAGTTTCGGATATTTGGGTTGGAGTTAGGACCACACGCAGGGAGAAGACATTGATATTGAAGTATGCAACAAAACTAGAAAGCTATATAAATGTACGATTTCTGCTCAAGCCTTCCTCAACAAAGATTGCACGCCAATGCTGCTGCTTAATAACTAGCAAGAACACATGCACATGTACCACGGGGTCCCCTGCATAGTTGTAGCCCACTGACTCACATTTATTGTCTCCATTTTAAGTTTGTTTTAGGAAAATGTTTGGTGGACATGCATTGGCTTGTCCACATCCTCATTCAGAAAACAAATATACAAAAGAGAGAGAAATCATACTTCTGTCACCTAATAACATGAAATCATAACATATGCCACTCCTTATTTATTGAACTAAATATTTTTGTAACATTTCACATTACTATTTTCAAAAACTTACTCCTTCTTAATTAACCCTCTTCAATGGATTTTGATGTGGAAGCTTAAGTAATTTGTATCCTGATTCTGAGTTAATATATGATTCTCTCCTTAAAATTATGTCTCTAAAGCATCTGATGTTGTCTTTTTACTGGGGGACAAGTAAGGAAAAGAGGATGTGCAATTTATCTGAGAATGAGGCGCAATCTATTGTTAACACGCTATCAGAAAATTACATTCAACTTCTGTAAACTTCACACTGGCAGTAGAGAAAGTACAGGAGTGGAATCAATTGATACCTAAATACGTAACTTTTTTAAAATATATAAACTTTCTTTATATACTAAATTTTAGGTAAATATTAACTTTTAACAAAGGATGTGGTGGATCTTTAGAAACAGACCAGGCCTACAAAGTTGAAGAAAAAAAAAGCCACCCATTTGCCTATATAATACTACAGTTCTGCTGTACTACTGTTACATTACTTTAATCTCTCTTCTGAGTTGCTTCATATCTCGCAGTGATGACACTCTATACCATGGAACTAACTGATAAACACCATTTTCATGGAAATGAAGCTTCACTCTAAGGTTTAAGTTTGAACACATGTTTATATCTTCTTTCAGTTTTTTACCTCCAAGAACAAGCTGGGATTTCATCCTTTTAGATTTTATGATAAAACTTTTAAAATATTGAAGTGAATAATCACAGCTGAATTAATTTGTTTTAAATGTGATTCATTTCCATGGTTTGTTTTCCTTTAACCAAACAAACACAAATTCACATCCCCTTTATTATCTTACTATATTTTAATCTTTGAGGCTTTTATTGTTTCAATGATACCATATCCCATTGATCCTTTCAATGACAATGATGACAGGTGAAAAAAACAAAAGGAAGAATTATACTCTTATTGGCTTTAGACAAGGAAAAGAACCAGGTAAAGTTATTCATAATAAATACACTGTCCAACTTTTTTATGAAATAAATAAATATTAAAATAATTAATTATATAAGAATAGCACTAAGTTTATCTTTTTAAATTACTTTTAGCATTCATATATGATATACATTATTTCTTAAAAAATAACTTTATTGTCTTGAATTTACTCTTCCTAACACATATATTGAACATACGATGGACACTCGTTTTAAAAAGATATTTATTAAAATGTTTTAAACTACCCTTTTATATAATAAATTAATGTACAGTACAATTTTTTTTTTCATTTACAGATTACTTTCTCCTGCTAAAAGTATGAATTTGCAAAACAATAATTTTGAATTCAAATATAATACATTAAATATTCGCTCAAGTCTTGCATTTTGATCTTAAAAGTTTGATGTGACCTTAATTGAAATGCGGACTTATAAAATTTTAAGAGTCATACTACAATATGAAATATTACGGATCATATAATTATAATATGAAATATTATAGGTTTTAGGAATTTGTAAGGATTGTGAAAATGATATATATATATATATATATATATATATATATATATATATATATATATATAATTTTGATATAAGAAATATGTCACATGACGAACTTGTTATTTTATTTTATTTTATTCATAACTTTCTTTATATATATAACAAAATATAACAAAATATATGATATAAGTAATTGGTTTACACGAAGTTGAAGTTAACCAACACGATGTTATTTCAAATCATTAGAAAATGTTATTAACCTTGATGTTAATGTAAGTGAATTGAAAAATACCTTTTATTTATCATCAGTTAAATCAAGTTATGAGTGCGCTCTTTATCCTTTGTCGCATCTTACATAATGGTTAATTGAGTGAATGGATCGAAAATAGTTGTCAGATGACTTTGTGTGATATTTTTTGAAAATAAAGTCATAAAGTTATTGGTCTAAGAATTTTTCCTTTCCAAATACAATTTTACGAAAGATACTGATTTAAATGAGTGTGGACTAAAACGAATCTTATATTTATATATATATATATATATATATATATATATATATATATATATAAAGAGATTAAGTAATTATAAAACCAAGTCATTATATAACTACTAAAATGGAATTAGGGTGGAAAAATATTAAATTACTATCCATAATATAGCCTATAAATTATTTTTGATAAGATGCATATTATTCTATAGAATAACTTAATGATTTTTACAATTTTTTTCTATAATAAAATACATCTTACAATTTTTAATGTATTAAATGTAATTATTTTTTGAAAAAATAGAAAGATTTAAAATGATATATGTACAAAATATGCTCCTCTTTTTTCCTTAAGAATGCATTAAATATATACAATGGCAAATGTCTTAGAAATAGTTAATATTTTCTTCACTTAATAGGTAGAAGGATTAGAAAAAATAAACTTTACAATTCATATATGAATTGTGTAATGAGATATTTCATAAATAGTTAAGATGACCTGAAGTGGTGGAAAAAGTTTATTTATCTTTATTTTAAAATGAAACAAATTTTAAACTTTACTTAACTCCAAATTATTAATTTGTAAAAAATAGACCAGATAATTAACTCATTTCAAATAATTTAAAACTTAATAATTAAAGTGTGTGCATGAATCAAATAATGGTTTCTTGAGAGATTTCTAACAAATAATGTAAAATTAGTAATGTTCTTTTATAATAGGAAAACAGTTAGTTAAGTTTTAAGTTTGATATAAGTTTATATATTTTTATTTGAGTTTCTATTAATTTTCTTTTTATCTTCTCAGTACTCAAATCTTTTATATTTTTTAATTAAATATTTTATGTGTTATTTATTTATTTTTAATTGATGATATATCTGTTATGTTACCATGTCATCTTATTTACTTGTATTTACATATTAAAAATTTTGAGATTTCATAACTAACATAAAATAATATCACTTATGTAAGACAACTAAATTTTACTAGTGCATGTCGTCATAATTCTTCATCATCAACAACCAAAAAAGAATGTCCTTATCATAACTATTTACATTAAGTGTAATTTTATTTTATATTAATGACTAATTTAATACTGAAGATAAGCAAATAACAAGAAGTGAGGATCAATTATATCATGCACTTAAGAAAAAGTAAATTAAACGAAATATAATCAATTAAAAAATATAATTTTAGGGTCGATATTCCATAACCATAAAAGGTTTACGTTATTTCATCTCTTAGAATTAGAAACACTTGGAAGTTTAATTTTTTACACAAAGCTTGGTACAGGCAGGTGCAATAAATTTATCAGCAATGAACCAAAAGAAGTATTGAACATAACGACAATGGAAGTTTGCAGTTTTGTCTAAACAGAAAGGTGTGAACAGTGAAAATATTATATATATTGCTAAGATTACTTAACAGGTGAAGGATGGAAAGTAATCCCCACGGAAATGTATGCCCAGACAGACATATATGTATGTACTTAGACAACTCTAAATTAGAAAATGACACTTCACTGCAACCTTTTTCAGTGTCTTACTCCCAAACCCTAATCTCCTCCCATAATTACTCCAAAAATTAATACCAACTTACATTTTTTTCTTTTTTTCTTTGAAAAATTTACATGTGCTGCCTCTCTCCTTCTTCCCCATCCCCACCCATAGCTTTGCTCCTCCCTCCATGTGCACCTTCACAGTCACAAAACAATCACACGCAGATGAAATCAATCAACCAACAAAAATAACAAAATCGAACCCAAAACAAAAACCCAACAGGCCTATTGCTAATGTTATATCATATCACAAACATCTTCAAATAACATCACTGTCCATCTCTTCCGGACACACACCCAAGAACGAGATCACCCAAATAACAATACTTTAGCGACTTTACTTTCTGTTCTCACTTGCTAATACCACTGTATATGGTCGTGGTTTAAGCTTTATATCTATTTATGTGTTTGAGTTTCTGGGGGCGAGATTTATGAGGTTTGTGTTGGTTTGTGGCCGAGGCGGAGCTCTAGATCAAGCTCTTCGAGGTGGCCGGTGGCAAAAGAGGAAGAAGTTGCCGATTGGTCCACTTTGGAAGAGTAGAAAGAGGAAACAGTAGCAGTGTTGATCCCAGTTGAGGGTGCACCGGGGAAATTGAAGGAGGTTTGCATCAGAAAATTGCTTGAGGGATAGGAGGAGATAGAGAGAAGAGTGGAGGGAGAGGGAGAAGAAGAAAGGGCATTGGTAGAGGGGGAATTAGGGAAGGGTGGTGCAGTAGGGCTTGGCGGCAAGTGATAGAGGAGGCACAAGCCAGCATTTGCAACGAGGTCTTGAGGAGGGATGTTGATGTAGGGTGAAGAAGTGGGAAGAGAAGAGGTGGCGGTGGCGGAGGAAGGAGGGGGTTGGTTGAGGCGTGCACGGTCGCGGCGGTGGACGTTCATGTGGCCGCCGAGAGCTTGGGCGGAGCGGAACTCCCTTCTGCAGTATGTGCAGGTGTAGGAGCGTGGAGGCCATGTGGTTCCCATGATGTTCCTTGTGTCTTCTGCAAAAGCTCTGACCTCCCATGAGTCATCGTCGTCTTCTTGGTGGTGCAGTTGTTGGGTAGGGTTCCACATCCAAGAGGAGGAGGGGGTGGTGGTGGTGGTGGTGGTGTTAGGGTTTGGTTGAGGTTGTTGTTTTTTGTGGTGTTGGGATTGTGATAATTTTTGGATCTGGGTCATGGAGACTAGGCCAATCTCTGCAGCCATGGTACAGTCACTGACATTTAAGATAGATAGAAAGATAGAGGGGATGGGGATGAAATTTGAGCCAAATTAAAAACAAATTAAATCGGTTTAAATAGGGGAATGTGGTAATTAAGCATCTGGATCAGGACAAAACTAAGCTTTAAAACATCAAATCGAATGTATCACCAATGTTTGAAATAAGCAGTTGGAACATAGTGAGATTGACATTATAGTAGTAGATTAATTTATTATTGTCCACACAACTGGTTTTTACCTTTGCTATGGACAATTTCTCTTCCTTTGGCTTCTACGCCACACAAATATCTCACGCAGAATCTTCTTTTTAATCTTTAATCCTCTTCTCCTCATAACTTCAAATTCTTACATTTCTCAGAAAAAAGGGATATTACAAACGAATTAAACCCAAGAAAGTTTAAAAAATAATAATACAACCTAACTATATAAATGTTCAAAAATAGTTTTAGAAAATGCTTTTAATTTATGATACGTTACTGTCACTGTCACATTCTTTACATTGATTTTAACAACGTCATTTCAAGAATGTGAGTCTTCCAACATCAAAGTGTCCCAAATAGCTTTATTCCTTAGTCGCACAACACAATTCGAACATAAAATCCCAAACATATACATATATATATATAGCCACAACTTTTTCTTTCAATTACTTGGACTTAATGATTTGATTAGGTTCAAAATTTCTAATAAATCCCACGAATTAGAAGAAACACACTTGACCTTTTACCAGCCATATATACAAATTAATAAATCAATCAATGAACAAATTTATGAAGAAAGTAGTAAACCAGAAAATGTTGAGATTGCGTATTGCCTTTATTGGACAAGACATAATCAAATCCCAAACAGCAACTGAGACATTCCATCCAAATCTCACAAAATATGTATATTCTGCATTCAAAAAGACGTATGAACCAAACTTTTTCATTGCTCTGACATGTATAAGATTTTGCTGATGTAGTTGTAGCTCTCTCCTTTTCATGAGAATTTGTTGTTAGTTTACAATCTAAACCAATCTTTTGTATAAAAGTAATCAAAATCGTCATGATCTTACATCATACTGGAGAAGATATACCTTCTGAGTGAAAACGTTAGTGTTCAGAGGTATCGGCTTTTCCCACTTTCAATATCACACTTGGTCTCTCCAATAATCACTTACATCAACAACCATCACAATCCCTTAATTCATGCTATGTATGTTCAGAAATTTGAGATATGATTTCTATTTATCCGACAACTTTTTCATTGACTTCAGCGTAAGATTTTTTTTTTACACGAATCTTTTCTTCTATTCCAACAATTAGGAGTGTTCAAATCATCACTCAAATTTTGTCACTTATCTATCTAAAGGTTCACGTTCCAGTAAAATATGATCTGCAAACAATCCCGCCAATCTGTACATTTTTTTTTTATTGTTTTAATACATCTTGAATTTTGTTTATACTTATATATGTGTATGCATGCAGTACTGTGTCTGCATGAAAGTTTTGCTCAAGATATTATGTGTGTGCTTATGCCATTATACAATTTTCTTGTTCGGTTTCTTATTTAATAAAGAAAACTGCGAATTAAAAAATAGTGATATTTAAAAGAGAGGGAACTTTTTTGTCTGGTTGTCTTTATATACGGAGGAATAAAGTAAATGAATAATTTTATAAAATAATTAAAGAGCAACACTAATGCTCTCTTTTGTAGGTTCTTCCTTGTCAACACGCAACTGCCCCAGCAGAAAAACCTTTAAGGATTGAAATGAAAAGTGCAGTAATAAATTACGACCGGACACACTTGAATGCAGCACATATAGGACAATTAGTGAAGAAATTAACATTTCCTGAAGAGAAAACATAGGTTTCTTCGCCAACGAACAAACCAAGAAACACCTTCCATACGTTGTAGTGTCATTGTTTGTGTCGTCCCACTAGTCCATGCCACTAAATTCCCATACAGACATGAAAACTTAGTTAATTTTATAGTTCACTTGCACTACAACTCAACATGTTACGTTCTTCCTTAGTTAAATAAACAATTGCATATATCCTACTTACTGAAGAAGTATATAACGGTACGTTTATAATGCAGTTCAAAGCAATGTTATATTTGTTTCACTGTCTCTGAGTCTAGTGAGTAACGAATTGTTTGGATATTTTAAATTTGTCTTTATCGGATTATTAGCCTTATCGTTCCGAAGTATATTCGTGGTGGCTGGTGTCACCAATTCCCAGCTCTCATCGCTTGTTTTGCAGTTGGATGAGTATGTGATATATCAGATTATTACTAATCCAATAAAAGACAATGATAAAGGTCGCTCAGAAAGAAGACAAAAGGAGAAGAAAGGGAACAATTCTTGGAAACTTGCATCACAACAAATCTTGCATACGTCTCTGTCAGATTAATTAACTAATGTTTCCTAAGGAATGATTACACACTAATAAACTCAGTTAACATACGACTTCGTCTTTAAACTGATTTTTTTTTCTCTCCAATTTATCATAATTATCGATGCTATTATTTCTTCCTGCATTTCTTTTTTCCTGTTAAATATTTTCTCTGATTAGGGTGTACAAAAATAAGTTGAAACAAAATAAATTAAAAATAAAACTAGTATTTTATAAGTCCAAAAGTTACCCGAATCAAGTAAGACAATGTCTCCTGTTTCCTAAATTTTAGTTATATATCAAAAAAGAAAATAATCAATTCTAAAAAAACTTATATTTTATGTTAATTTTGTTTTGAATTTTTTTTTCAAAAACTGTTTACAAATTTTGTTATATTTTATGTTAATTTTTTTGTAAAATATTTTATATAAAATACTTTTCACGATAAATTTTATAAAAGATTCTCAAAAATTTTATAATTTTGTACGAAATAATTATCTATAAAGAAATAATTATTTATAAAGAAATTATCCGTCAATTAAGATTTTTAGTTAATAATACATTATTTTAATAGATTAAAAAAAACTATCTTTAAAAATTGACGGTTAAAGATTTAGTTAATCATTTGGTATCGTGATTACAAAAACTATTCATTTCAGTCTTGTGGCTAAAATAATCTTATTTTAGTTCGTGCGTACTCATACTATTTTCAATTTTTTGCAATCCTTGAAATTGAGCACGTAATAATGTCAAAGCAAATTTCAGGAATCTTTCCTCTCTTTTTTTTCTTGCATACATTTTGGGGGTACTAACAGAAATGGGCTTTCAAGCTAAATGGATATTGTACTGAAGCGTTGTTTAGGGGGGCTTCTCCCTACACCTCCAATAATATCTTCAGTACCCCCAAAACTAATTTTATTCCCATGTTTGCCCATGGTAAAAATGAAGAGTAACTGGATATCTTTTTTTACCGCGTCTCTGCACCCCAAAAGCACACACTCTCGCCCTCTGCACCCCCCAAAACGTACCCCAATAAAGTAAAGAGGAATCAGATTCCTTCATCTTCTTGAATATCTCATCAGCATCTTGTGGCACAGGCTCTTGAGCATTTGGATTGGAATCTGACCACTTTGCTTCTTCAGATTGCTTGCTTGCAGCAGCCTCTGACTGATTAACTGCTT
>Ga0214544_1000410_pt1 | contig 76481 bp, 37 predicted proteins | sample CNSS3metaG_FD_160074 | JGI IMG/M metagenome (GOLD analysis project Ga0214544, IMG submission 160074) | Root nodule microbial communities from cowpea collected in UCLA plant growth center, Los Angeles, California, USA - CNSS3 | ecosystem: Host-associated > Plants > Roots > Nodule | place: USA...
TATATATATATATATATATATATATATTATTCTATATCAATCTCGCTTCCTCATCCTCTGCATTTTAGTCTTTTGTTGTTTTTTTTTTTACAATAAGAGAGGTAAAAAATATGTGGTAATGAGAGATAGAGGAAGTGCAAAGAAAATTTTATTTTTTGTTTCCATCCATTCTCATATGACATACTGTATATTGTATATCACACATCACAATGTCAATGTAATGATAGACTTAATTGTAATGAGAGAAGGAAAGAATTGGGCATATGATTACAACAAATTATGAGAATCAAATCACAACACAATATAAATCATCATCCGGTAACATTGATTATAATTAATTATTAGAAGATGTATTTGTTTTTAATTATTAGAAACATATCACCGTTATTTTCTCTATACAAAACAAATGGTAGAAAAACAAGAAGTGAGGACAAGAACGAAAATATGTTGGATGTGTGATAATTAAAAACAAATTAAACTCTCCCTTCTTTCCTTTTCCTTCCTTTTTTTTCATCTTTTTCTTTTTTTTTTGTTAAAAATAAAGTTTTAAAATCTCTGAAATTTATTTCAATTTTTCTATTTATCTTTAACTATTTTTTTTTATTTTTTTCAAAAATAAATTTATTCATCAAGATAAAATGAGATGTTGACAATTGTCCTGTCTTTATTTAGATTTTACTGAATAATATGAAAGTTTAATTTTTTCATATTACCGTAATAAAAAATAAGTAAGAATAAAAATACTAATTTTGTTCAAAGTTTAAAACAAAATAGATGTAAAAACAAACTTAATAATTCCATAAGAGAGAGTTTAGATATGAAAAAAATAAAAGAACTAGAAGATCTAGGTGAACATTACCGATAGTCATATAAATGAACACAAATTGTATTTTGAATTTTCAGGGTTAGAAACACAAACCCTGTAAATGCGACTTGTTTCAATCCTTCAAGCTCTTTTTGTTTTTACTCTTCCATAATCCTAATTTCTTCTTAGAAAATTGTTTCCTGCAGTCCCTCAATTTTCAACACACACCTTATAAAAATGTGATAAAAATGTGAAATGTCCAAATTAGCCTCGTGGAAATTTTAAATCTAAAACCTAGTCCTCCTTTTCTTCAGCTGCGACAATTCTTCTGGAACCCAGAGCACAGCATTCCGGAACGTCCATATTCACTAACACAGTAAAGAGTTCATTTTCGAAGTCATGGTTAACTCAACTACTTCCAGATTAATCTTTCTGGAACAATATTATACTTTTCTGAAAACTATTTTTTGCCTCTTACATCTATTCCGAATCAGATCTTGGAAAGTCTGTTTCCGGATAAAATTATACGAAAAACCTATTTTCGAATCAAAATTTAATTTCGAATTCCGATTTATAAGAACCTTATCTTTAACATTTTACATGAAAGATGTTTTTCATACCTCAAACCTACAGGAAAACTTGTTGGATAACACAACATTCCATTGTCACCAACTTTCATGTAAAACAATCAGAGATTGAAGAAAGGGGTGCAGGTAGTAATTGATGAGGTGCAGGAAGTAATTTATTTTTATTATATCTTCATCGAGTTCATTCTAATCTCTAATCCAATTGCATATAATCTGTTTGCTGAAATTATTCATAAGAATGAGAACTATGATTGGTTTATGAGTTGAACAAAACCAGAATAACGCTGTTTATGGAAATGGTGCCTGTGGACAGGAAAATTTGTTTACGTCTATGTGCATTGATCTATGATTTATTGTATCTGTATAAATTTACTTATGATTGAGGCTAGTACGAAGATTTTTCATGCAAAGTGACAAATTAATTCCTTGGCTAGGAGAACTTTAATTCTTTGTGGTTGAACACATTATATGCAGAACTTCATAACAAAACTCAGAGAGGATTATTTACTTTGGATTCTTTTTTGTATTTATGTAACTTTATTTATTTTTTATTTCTGTTTTTCTTTTCTTTGGTTGCACATACTCTCCAGAGGAAATTTTAGATTGACTTTACCTAACCTGTCTCTTTAAAGTGGACTTAAGACAGATAGTACTGTACATATAAGTGTGAACAATATTGGAAAACAAGAAATTTGCCCACTTTTTTATGATATCCTTAGTGCTTAAATTAAAACATTATACCATTTATTTATATATGGTAATTAAATTTTATCAAAATGGTAATAAATATTCTAGTTATAATTTTTTTAAAATTCTATGTTGGTAATCAGTTAAATTATTATAGAAATGGACACGCATTTTGTAAATACAAACTTATAATTGATGATTTTGCTAATAAATTTGACATTTCTTTTAGAATAAATATCTTTGTGAATTTTTCTTTGCAAAACATAAAGAATTTGTATTTTACTTTTGCTTAATCCTTAATTTTTCAAACGTGAATAATGAAAGTAAAACGTCGACAATTCAAGACGGGTTAAACTCTTAAATGAAATATGATTGTAATAACAATAGGTGAACTAAATAAATAAATACCTATTAAATTGCTAAAACTTAATCTACACAAGAGATTAATATCATTCTTAATATGAAATCTTAAGACGATGGATTTATGGGCTTTCATCTTATATGGTGCCTAACTTTCTCATTTGTACTCAATGTGAGACTTAGACTTACATTTGAATCCTTATATGGATGTTATCGAGGTATTGTCCGCTTTAGAGTGTGGAGTTCTATCATGATTTTGTTCTTAAAAGGTGTCTCACTCAGAAGATAGAGTGAAGGGAGAAAGAAGTATTTAAATTGCACTTGACCTCGACTCCTAGACGATGTGAGACTTATTAGGTGTCTCGGAACAATAATTACAATAGTAGTTTTAAGGGTTAAATATGTTTTTGGTCCCTCAAGTTTCAGTGAATTTTGGAATTAGTCCCTCTTTGAAACTTTATACCAATTTAGTCATTCATTTTTAGAAATGCGTAAATTTAGTCCTTCTTATTAAATTTTATGAAGTTTATTTGACATTTTAAACGCATTTTATGATAATATTTGAGTTAACATTGGAGCAAAAATGTGTCAAACGGTGTAAATAATTCAAATACTATCATGAAATGCGCTTGAAACGTCATATAAACTTAACAAAATTTGGTAAAAAGGACTAAATTCACGCATTTTTTAAAGATGAAGGACTAAATTGGTCAAAAGTTTTGATGAGGGACTAATTCCAAATTTCGCTGAATCTTGAGGGATCAAAAACATATTTAACCCTAGTTTTAATTATACTTGTCAAAATGAGTCACTGAATCGACCTACACAAGTTGATGAATTTAACGAGTTGACTCAATTAAATTACAACTTTTTTTTTTCAATCTAACATTTTTTTATATGTAACCAAAATTAAAAAAGTCCAAACCTATTTATTATTTCTCATATTAGACAATAAATAAATCTTTCATCCCAAAAACTAAATCATAATTTTAAATAAAAATCAAAATAATCTCAAAAGTTAATCTAACATATTCGTCTTAAAGCTTAAATTAAAAAAAAAATAAAAATTAAGTGTCATGGACAAGGGTATTTCTCCCCCAAAATTAAAAAAAAGAAAAAGGAAAATGTTTGCTTGTGTTTTGGGTTGGACAATTAGGTTAAGGGTAAGATACGTTTTTTTTTTTATATTATTTGTGTTGGGTTGGTGAGCCTAGTTTGATTGACCACGGGTTCAATCTAGATAAGCAGAGTTCTTAGTAAATCAGGTGTTTTCTAGTTCGTACTGCGAAAACAATTTTAACCAACCCGAGATTCTATCTCGTTGTGGGTGGAGTTAGCTCTTAGATTTTAATCCATCTTGATTGCTTTCGTTTTAATTAAATTTACCTTCTACTTTGACATATAATATTTGTATAAAAATTATTGATATATAATATTATATAAATATTTAAAATATAAATTTATCAATCTATATATTTAAAATTTTAAAATAAAATCTAATGTAAAATATAAATTTAAATAAACTTAATATTTTTAATAATATGTATTAAAAATATTACTTTTAATAAAAATATCATTATAATATTTATATCAAAATTTAATTTGGTCATGGTTGAAATTGAATTTCTTTTTAAAAAATTGGAATTGAAATGAAATAAAAACAACAAAAATATGGACTAAATATATGTCATCATACTAAATTGTATACTAAATTGACATGAGAGATAAAACTCTCACACTAACATTATATATGTAATTTTAACTTGAGACGGATATATGTTTGAGAATGGAAGAAAATACTATACTACAGAGATGATAATATAAGTAACTTAATTAAGTACTTAGGCTATGAACAAATAATCAAATTAAATATTGATTCAATAAAAATCTCTATGCATGCCAATTTATTGAAGAACTTGGCCTTGAAAGTTTAAGAAAAATCTTAAAAGTTGTCTATTAATTTGATAATTTAGTAAAATTATTGAAAAGTTATAAAAGGAAATGACCGGTGTGGAGAACGCCGCTAACGGTGGCTGGCACGGGTGCAGCGTGCACGTGTTTACATAGAATAAACAAATAGCCACCTACCCGTTGCTCGCGTCTTCAGAATTGTATTCCACTCAGACTAAGTAACTAACCGGAGAAGAGTTTCAATTTGGTGGCGTCACAATTCTCTCTTCTCTTTTCTTCTCTTCTGAATCGAATCGAATCGATCGGCGCATATGGCACTCTCGCGCCTTCGCCACCCTCTCTTCTCTCGCTCCCTTCGCATCCTCTCTTCTTCCACCAGATCCCTCTCTCGGTACGCTATTTTCTGTAATTCCGATTTCGTGTTTTTCTTTTCATCATCTTATAATGCTGCTTCTAACTTTCAATTTCGGTTTGTATTTTTCCCCATAGAACTTCTAATTCAACGATTTTTGCTGCGACAGCTCAATCGAATATAAGGTTTGCATCCATTGGCAGCTTCCCTGTTTTTCTTTTCCATTTTCAATATGTGTGAAGTTAGATTGGTTTTAATCTGCTTTGCATTTTTGCTTACGGCATTAGTTTGAACTTCTAAGATGAGGAGTGTTAGTTTAAACAAAAAGATAGAGAATATCTTATTATGTTGGAGATCCCCAATAAACTAGTGACATGGCAAAAATGTTGTATGTAAGTGGGAAAACCTTATTCTCTTGAGTTGAGCTAGATTTTGAGACTTACGCACAACAAATTCTCAAACCACAGCCTATCATAATGATCGTTATTGAGATTATTAGACTACTTGCAAATGTTTAGTCATGTTAATGTAAATTTTATGTGAGATGTAACCGATCGATGTTAGGAGTGTATGTAGGATCTCCCACATATGACCAAAGTGATATGTATAACATAAGGGTAACCCTCACCTTAACATAATAAGTATTAGTACCAAGTGGCCCATTTGAACTTCATAGGTTAGCCAGACAGTCTCTCCAGCACGTGGGTGGTGGATTGACTTTCTCTTTGTTAGACATGGCATACATATAGCACATCATTCAGTCTTCTGTATTTTAATATATCATGGTGGTTTACTGATGGTGATGTTTATCAGACCCGCATCTTGCTCAGGGATTACTGGAATCAATGATAAATTTTTGAAGTCAAAGGTTAGCATTTAAATGGATGAAAATTCCAATCATTACTATGATATTCTCTGACAACTTTAAACTTTTTTTGGCAGTGGAATGATGTCAAATACTTTTCATCTTCAGGTACCCAATGTTTCATTTTCCAACTTCAGTGTTTTACTTTTTGCTTCATTCAACCTCTTGTGTACTTCTCTTATATGATTATTTTTTCTACAGCTGAATATAGACGCTCCTATTTCGGAGATCTCATGTGAATTTCTGCTATGCTGTGTTAGCCTTTTAAGTTGAAAGAGTATGGCATATGTGTGTTAGATGTCTATTTGTCTTTTAGAGGTCACATAATGGTTTGCAACTTTTGGCCTTCGAATTCAAACTTAAATTTCTTATAAAACTAAATATTAGAGAACCTTTAAAGATAGAAGGTTAAGAGACTATGGTAATATGTCCAGATACAGGAAGATACGGGCGGGAGAGGGCTGAGAAGAAGGATGATGCAGCGTTATTGCAAAATAGTGATCCAAGAAAATGACTGAAATGAAAGGAAAGTCTTAGATGATTATGTGATGCGAACTTGCTATACAGAGAAGAGAGATTACGAAAGTGAGTCTTCAGTATAGAGTTGGCTATTCATAAAAGACCTAATAGGTTGTAGTTAGACTGTCTCTAATTTCTTTCTCTGCAGTTTGAAGTGTATGCTGGCAGCGAGTCTGTTACAATAGACTTAAAAACCCAACTTGCATTCTAAACTTAAGCGAACATTACAACAGAAGCTGAATTCTGTAATAAAACTAAGCTAACACATGCATTACAAACTTAATCATATTTTTATATATTCTAACATCCCCACGTCAAACTCATAGTGGAATTAAACACCCTGAGGTTGTCACAATAGTGAATCCTTTAGAAGATGTAGCTTTAGTGGGAATATCTACATTGTAGTCTTGACATGTGATATTATGCACCATAAGTATGTTGATTAGGACCTTCTCCCTTACAAAGAAAATATCTATTGAATATAGAGAAGATAGGATTGAGATTAATCTCCCTTGTGTAGAAAATACACATAGGGACTGTATTTATAATAAAGAACATATGGGCTAAGTCCAAAATACATATGAAGAATAATAACAATAGAAACAGAACATAAGATATTAAAGATATCTTAACAATATCCAACGCCATTTGTTTTGAACATGTTTGGATGTGATTATTTTTTACTAACATAATCTGATTTATAGAAAAAAAGTTGTTTGTGTTAGTAGTTAAATCAAATGAGTTTAATCCAAGTATAATCTTGACAAATAAAATAGCTTTGTGCTGAAGAGCGAAATTGTATAGATTATGATTAAAGACTATTTTCTTGCTAACTTTTTCCATTTTATCCCCCACAATTGATTAATTTAAATACAAAACCTGCAACTACAAATAACTTTGTACTCTATTTTGTAATCTTACGATAATCCAAGTGAAATAGATTATCTTAAGAAACACTTTTTACCAAGCACATCCAAACATAAAACTTATTACATATTTTTTATTATAAAAATAATCTACTGTGCCCTATTTTTCACAACTAATTCAAACACAGACCTAGTTCTCAAGTGCAAACCTGGATTGCATGGTGGGGAGACAGTTCAAAGATTTTCACGCTATTCTTGTACTTTTAATTGGAAATCCAAATGCTACTCAACAAGTAAGGGCTGGACCCTTATAATTCCAGCTGCTGCCCATAAATGTTAGCTAAGTTTTTCATTTTGCTTCAGTACTAGACGTAGCAACCAGGGGTTGCTTCTTGGATTGCCAGTAAGTTAGTTGAATCCTGGGGAGATAAAGTATTCGGATGTTATTCTCATCATTTGGGTCAAACAATAGGTGAATAGAGGATTAACTGGTAATGACTGAAGAAGATGATCATGGTTTATAGACCCTTCAGGTATCTAAGAATTCTCTCAAGTCTCAACCCCTTCCTATGCTCTTCGTGTTTATGTGAGAGAAATTGGCAGACTTTAGATGAGGCTGGGGGAGGAGGATACATCATGTTGTGTTTGGGAGTTGAACGAACTGTTCATGTATGTTCCTTCAAGAATTTTTCTCTTAGGTGTTTGCTCATGGTTGCTAATAGGAACTGAGACCTCACTTTAAATGCAAAAGTGATTAAGCAGCCTTGCTGTATTAGTTACCAAGAAGCCAAGAGAAGCTCATAGAAAGTAAGGGAAAAGAGAGAATGGAGAGTTGAAAGCTTGTTCATGAATCTAATTGCCACCACTCCACTGAGTTTATAAATAATATATATATATATATATATAACTGAACAGCAGCATAATTGAATGTAATTGTCACTGACACGGAGTTTAAGTCATGTCCAACCCCAGACCATTTGTGGGACCAGAGCAGAACTGTTGGGATAATTAAAATTTTGTGGGATGAGCGAATCTTTCTGAGCCCATGAACTTATGGGTCATGCTGTGCGAACAGAAAGAAAAAAGTCACTGTTGTGTATATTTTGACCTTATTTCTCTCTCTCTCTCATGTGTGTACTTGCGCAAGACTTTCTTATCCCATTTCTGTTTTTTCTTTTCTCTATTTTTGTTAAAGATCCTCATCATCGGTGTATTCTCTTGATCTCAATAGTTTTCTTTCATCAATTTTTTATCCTTAGTTTTGTTGCTTTAGTTATTAAAGAGGGTAGTCTGCATATTTATGTCCTAATAACTTCTCCCTTCATAGATTCTTCGCACGAGGTCCTCGGGATGCCAGCTTTATCTCCTACAATGGTAAGCTTGGGAACATTTTTTTCTCTGTTTTATTTGTTCTGTTTTGGGCTTCCATGGACGACTGTTGCTGACCTCACCTTTTGGTTTTAGACGCAAGGTAATATTGCAAAATGGAGGAAGAAAGAAGGAGAAAAGGTCAGTTTGTATTTAGTTCTTATACTTTTATGGTTATAGATCACTATTCTGGTTGTGTGGTGCTTTATTTGGAGATTGAACTCTTTGAATTAATTAATCATTTTCACATTACTATTGATTAATCTAACAGATAGAAGTGGGGGACGTACTATGTGAAATTGAAACTGACAAAGCTACACTAGAATTTGAAAGTCTTGAAGAGGGGTAATTTCTTTTTCTTCCTTTAAATATTTTTCTTCCCATGTTTTGGATGACCTGTGATTTACGCTGTATGCACTTGAGTTTTTTCATCTAGAAAAGTAGTATGTTTTTTCCACTTCTTTCTGAGCGGTAATTAACAAATCCGAAGCATTGTTGGTCAATAATTTTGGAGAGACCAGCCGGAAAGGATCTCCATGTTAAAGGTCTTTAGGAAGTTATGTGAGTTGTTCTGTTTGAATTTAAATGGGGCCTGATAATGTCTTTAATAATTTTAGTATAATCCTTCACTTGAAACCTAATGGAGTATAAACACAGCGTGAGCTCTTCCCTACTTACTGTTGATCACATGCACCCTACAAGAAAATGCCAAAGATCAAAGCTTAAAAAGATTAATTGTTGCTCTGAAACTAGTTTCAGAAAACGTTGCCTTTTATTGGAGAAAGAAAAGAAGAGGTAGCTGTCAAGCACAATACTCATTTAATCCTTAACGAAAAATATGTAGAAAACCGCTCATGACTCATGAGTAGCTGTAGTTACTAATTGTTTTTCTACTTAGTCGTCTTCTGTCTTTTTGTGCATGTCTTATGCATAAATGTCTATTTTAGGCCAAGACGTATAAAGAATTGATTATCTTTGTTTCTCATTTTTTTTTTATATATTTAATATATGAGGGTTCTATATACTTCACTGACGAGTGTAGATCATGAGAGATGCAAATTTCAGTACACCAATATAATATATCTGTTGTGATAATTGACTGATTCCTGCAGATTTCTGGCTAAGATATTGGTACCTGAAGGTTCAAAGGATGTGCCTGTTGGACAACCAATTGCTATAACAGTAAGTCATTACTAAATTCCAATTCTTGCATAATTAAGGTTATATGAAACTTTCATTTTGCTAAAGAAAGTAACTTTTACAGACAAACTAATTTATATAATTGTTTTTCCTTCAAGATTTTTTGTTCGCATTGGATATATTTCATCACTTTTCATAAAATTGGGTTTCACAGTCGTTTTCCTTGCATGTCTCAATTTGTGCTTTCTGTTTTCTAAGGTTCTCATAGAACTTGTCAATTTTTTGCCTCACATTATCTAAAACTTTTCTTTTAGCTTTTGGCACCAATTTAATAAAAAAATATCACACGCACACACACAATATTAATGGCTTAAAGAACATTGAAATTTACACGCAAATTGGAAGTACGTAAGAAGTTAATTTCATTTTTCAGTTTCTACCATCCATTTGACAAATATGTGGTTATTTCAGATTTTGGTAAATCATAAATCTAATAACTTGTTCTTAATATATTCATCATTAATTCAGTTGATTTCAAACTAATAGTTTGTGGGGTTTAATCAATTTCTGAATTTTAAGTATCTGATTAATGTAAGCTCTAACTATGGACATTGCAAGGTTGAGGATGAAAAGGACATCCAAAATGTTCCTGCTTCTGTGGGGGGTAAGGTTGAAGAGACAAAACCAGCACAGCAGGATGTTACAGATGAGAGGAAGCCAGAATCAACTTCTACTATGATTAATGCATCAGAACTTCCTCCTCACTCCGTTCTTGGAATGCCAGCTTTGTCTCCGACAATGGTGAGAAAATTTTGATGCTATTTGTTGTAACTATGGTTTGAGGACATTAATTTTCTTTACTTCCATGGAGCCACTATTCTTCATTTTCTTTTCTTTTTGCTGTACAGAACCAAGGTAACATTGCTAAATGGAGGAAACAAGAAGGAGACAAGGTTAGTTATGTTTTAACCTAATGTTCTAGTACAGGTCCTATTTTGCATAAATTTTTTAATATTTTAAAAATTGAAAAATGTGAGTCATTAATGCCTTTTTTTGTTGTGTGGTATGCAATAACATTTAATTTATCTAACAGATTGAAGTGGGTGATATATTATGTGAGATAGAGACAGACAAAGCTACACTTGAATTTGAAACTCTTGAAGAGGGGTAATAATCTTTCCCTATACTGCAAGCTGTTCATTGTAAATGTTCTGTCTGCTTGGTATGGTTGTTTACAGTCTGTACTGCAACACAATGAATTATTGTAAGATAGAGTTATTTGGCAATGATGTTTCATCCTAACCATTTTTTTATTGTGATAAAGACTTGGGTTGGGCCATATCATATGGATAGTAAGTATAATCATTATATCTCTTATGTCTAACCAAAGTGTTTACAGACAAGACTTGTACTGATTAGTTTCCATCATGCAAAAAATTAAAGTTCTGCTGAAAGTAACACCTTAGAATGGTCTCTCATTGTCTCAATTCATGGTAGATTGCAATCTCTTTTGTTCATAATCTAGCTAATTTTTTGTCTCAAAGTTCTGACAATTTTTTAGCACAATGCATCCATTTTAGTTGATTATTTTACAGATGAGCTTAATTTCTACTACTCCTTCCTTCCTGGTAAAGTTTCACTTTCTAGCCAACTAATTTATATCTGCATGGTGGCGGTGGGTACTAGGTACCTGGCTAAGATACTTGCTCCAGAAGGCTCGAAAGAAGTGGCAGTTGGGCAACCTATTGCAATAACTGTAAGTGTGTGAAAGCAATTTTGTAATTTTCTTCCAGTGGAATATGAAATGAGCTTGGGTGAGGATTGAGGTCCAACAATTTTTTCATCTTTTGAAATGGAAACTAAGAAAACCTGACAATATCATAGAAATTTTTTGGTTTGTTTACCAAATTGCTGGCCCTTGGTTTTTTTATGAAGAGCAATGTAGTACACGAAAAATACTTACCCTACTTGCTCTTCTATAAGGTTGAAGAGGCAAGCGACATTGAAGCCATAAAGAATTCTGTTAACAGCAGTTCAACAAACCAACAGAAGGCCCCCCAACATGACGCTAAAAGTGAGGTCAAAGCTCAAAAAAACAAAATAGCACGCATCAGCCCAGCTGCGAAGTTGCTAATTGCAGAGTATGGATTGGATGCATCAACATTGACTGCAACTGGTCATTACAGCACCCTGCTGAAAGGGGATGTTCTTTCTGAAATTAAGTCAGGAAAATTGTCTCCTAAACCTGCTTCACCTAAAGAAAAGGTGCTGTCATCTCAAAGTCATCAACAAGTGGCAGCTTCTCGAGAATCAAAGTCTGACTTAGGGCAGTCAGATTCTTATGAAGATTTTCCTAATAGTCAAATTCGCAAGGTAGGTCCATCAAATAATTCATGCTTATGAATAATGTTCTTTAATTCTTTTAGTGCATATTACATGGTTATGAGCTATCTTGCCGAAAAAGGACTCTGAGCAGCCATTGTCTGGTGTCTGGCTGAGAGTTGATTACTGAAATACCTAATAGGGATCTGAAGATTCAACTGTTTTGTGTCCTTAGCTATTGGTATACATGTAGAGATGCAGATCTCATTTTGATGTTTTGTATTGTTTCAGGATACCCTATCTTTTCTGTTATAATCTCTCAATTACACGAATACCTGTCCCCTCAATATATGATGAGTTGCCTTAAAATACTTTTTAATGTTTTTTAGGTGATTGCCAAGAGGTTATTGGAATCAAAACAAAATACACCACACTTGTATTTGTCATCAGGTTTTGATTCCCGATGTCTTACATACTATTGCAAATTAATTTATTTGGGACTGACTAATTAATATATATTTTGATTGCCATGTGTCAGATGTCATACTGGATCCTCTTCTTTCCCTTCGGAAGGATCTTAAAGGTATTTACCACTAATAAATTTTAGTGGGCATGTGAGATATTATCCTCACATAGTGAGATAAAGCTTTTGTTGTGGTTGTTATTGATGTGTCAAATGATACACACTTGGTCATGGTTTGTTTTATCAATGTCATATATTCTTTGTTTGTTCCTTGATTGCAGAGCAGTATGATGTTAAAGTTTCTGTGAATGATATTATTATCAAAGTTGTAGCTGCTGCTCTCAGAAATGTACCTGAAGCAAATGGTAAATATTTTTATTGTATTACTCAATCCATTTTTTATTGTCTAATTATCTAGGGGTAGTGGGGATTACAATCACAAAATATTTATTGAATAGCTTTGAATTTTTTTTCCCTGTTTATTGTTGATCAATTCTTAAGTAATGACATTATTTTGTTTTTGCAGTATGGAAAAAATAGAAAATTTTTAATTTGCTTAAAATTTGCTTTAGGGGAATGTACTTAGGGTTCTAGTTCTTGTTACAGAACGAGTCTTCGTTTTCTAGTTCTGCTATGATAATATCAATTGGGTAGAAGCTCTCATGTGAATAATGGCATTGGAAAAACAAGTGACCAGCCCAACTGCTGAAGTAACCATGTTGAACCTCTCAAACCATGCTTACAAAGGCTGTTTGAAGCTAAGTGAATTAATGTAAACTAACATATAGTGCCCGAGAAACAAAACAAGTTTCATATCATGTAGGGGTGTAAGTAGTCTGACTTGAGTCAAGTTTAAAAAATATATGATGCACAAACTCCGCTCTTATATTTAAACGAGCCAAGTTTAAAGCTTAGGTTTGGCTTGATTACTCATGTGAAGCTTTACTTTGATTGTTTGCTTGTTTATTTTACAATTATATTTCCCTTTTTATGAAATCTCTTGAAGTATTTTTGGAGTTTTTTTAATTTATTGTGCAATCGACATTTTCATGTAAGATGGAGTAAAAATAAAAACGGATAGTAAAAACATCCTAGACTATGATAATTTTCTAGATACAATTACAACTTACCTTGTATACTCCATTTCTTTTATAAAATCAACACTTTTTTATGATTATAGTTAGCAAACATAAAAAGGCTATTCTGGATTTTTAAATATCAATCCTTGACTTGAAGAAAGGAGGTGGGGAGCCTTGACCTTACCTGAAATGAGTGAGTAGACCTGCCTTGTAAAAGAAAAGGGACAGACTGTTGGACATGTCATCATGTGCCCAAAGGGTTGTTGGAGAGAGGTGGCTTGTATTAGTACATGGAGAGGCTAATTGACCTGATATGAAGTGCATGGATACACAAATTTGGGAATATTAACTTACTTTCCTTGCTTATGATATACTCCCTCCATCCGTAATTATATGACATTGTTTTGAAATTTCTTTGTCCCTTTTATAAGACTCTTTCCCCTTTGTTCCTTGCATTAATTATATTTTGACTTAAATACCCTTAATTAGTTTGTTTATAAACTTTATAATAAAAGCTGTGAATTATTTTCCTCTCTCTTATGAAGATTTGAGATTTGAAGTGTTTAGTTTTAAAAATTAAAACTTCGCTCCTACTATTCTCTCATCACACATTAGTTATATAATGATAATTATTGAAAAATATAATCTCAGACAAACTTAATGCTACATTAACAAACTTTTTAGTATCGTATATATATAAGGATGGAGGGAGTATCGTTCTGTATTTGGATTCCCTTACATTCCTGGTGTATTGATCAGTGTCAACATTCCTGCCATTCCTCTTTAATTTTTGTCCATCTCTTGGATTGTATACCAAACATGCCATGCCAATTTAGAGTGGCGTGAACCTAAATTAGTAACTAAATACTTAAATACAATACTAATTTTATGTTACATTCATGATTTGTGATATCTTTCTCGTTACGTTTTTTCCCATTTGCTTACTCTATTAAAGAGTTATGCTCATGTGAGTTTCTAGTACTGAAATCCAATATTCATTATGACAGCATACTGGAATGTTGAGAAGGGCGAGGTCGTTTTAAATGATTCTGTTGATATATCAATAGCAGTTGCCACGGATAAGGTAATTGACGGTTTTTAATTGTCAATGTGATAGTATAATTATAGGAAGTACTCGAATCTTTTGTTGGACTGCAGGGCTTGATGACTCCAATAATAAAAAACGCTGATCAGAAGACTATATCTGCCATCTCCTCAGAGGTAATTCGGTCTTATATATGTAGGTTTTTGGTTTATGACTTTAGATAGAAACTAGAATATATGGAATGCTATACTGACAAATTAAGGAGCAATACTCATGGCTGAGTAAGATTCCTCCGATAACTAAATACTCAACAAAAAAGAAGAGAAAAGATGACTGTTGCTGGTGTGGTAGCCAACCCTCCAAGACCTTCACCAATAGTTTTCGTCCACTTTCTCATATATAAATTTCTTCAACTTCATATGTATTTCTTATATATGTTTGCGTTAATTTAGGCATTCACATTTTTCCTAAGCAAATTTAAATTTTGGAAAGTCAGGAAAGTAAGGTTTTTGTTTCCATCTCAATCAACTTTGATAGTTTATTGGCATTTTAGGTCAAGGAACTAGCTGCAAAGGCACGTGATGGCAAGTTGAAGCCACAGGAATTCCAAGGCGGGACGTTTAGGTGATTTTACTAATATTATCATACAACCTTGGAGATTCCCCATTTATTAAGCAATATTTACTGCGCCAAATGTAATAATTCTGAGTTTTGCACAATGTCTTATGCAGCATTTCAAACTTAGGAATGTTTCCTGTGGATAGATTTTGTGCTATTATAAACCCTCCTCAGGTTCTGTCTCTCTCTCTCCCCCCCTCTGTGACATGCACACGTGCACTCACAATATCTAATTTACGAGTCTTGTGTATTTGCAAAATTGCTTGCCAAATCTATTTAAATTTTACTGAGTATAGGGGTGGATGTAGCCAAGTGGATAGTGAATCTAGCATGTGCGGGTCCAATCCCAGTTACCTGTAAATAGATTGATAAAGATATGTAATTACTAATGTGACTTGTGATCACAGTTAATTACTAATGTTCCTCAACTTACTCCCAGTATGTTACTTCTTTGTAAGGATGAAAAACCCATCGTATACTTTTTCTAGTATGCTATTACTATATCAACAAAGAAGAAAACTACATGGTGAACCAAACATGATTTTTCCCAAATTTGATTTTCTAGAAGAAAGAGAAAAGTAAATGAGAACTATTTCAGGTTTATACATATTCATGTTCTTAATTCTCCCTCTAGACTATGTCTGAGTTGGAGATTTAGGATGGAATGGACTGGAAGGAAAAGTTGTTCCAATATTTGGCCTTTTTCAAAATAAGAACTGAAAATGTAAGAATGGATTATGTTCCATTCCATTGTTTATTTTCAATTTTTTTTCTCCTCCAATTTAGGGTGCTCTTGATGGAACAAAGCTTCTAGATCATAAAATGGCTGTTTTATATTTGTAAAATAATGTCTTAAGGATAATATGGGAATTAAAAGTTACAACTTGTTTCATTCTATCCTTTTTTCAATAAATGGAATGACATTTTTGTTTCATTCCATTATAAAATATACAAACAATGAGACGACATTTTTATTCTTGTCCATTTCATTTCATTTCATTCTCTACCTCCAATCCAGACATACCGATAGCAGCAGACCCTTCATAGAATTATTCCTATTCTTTGAATCCCATATTTTGCTCGTTTGGTAAAAGACAAAGAAAAATCTATTTTATGTACTCTACTTTATAGTTTATACTGTGGCAATGAAAAATCAAACCATCACAATGAAATAAATTTAAGGTTGAGCAAGCCTAGATTTCAGAACATACATTTTATGACAACATGCTATTTTGAAAGAGTTTTCAGATTGTCTGGTTTATTAGTCTGAAGACACAAGTTATCAAGACTTAAGGGAAGGACTGTACGTGGAAAGATTTTGTTTTTTTTTTTGCTTATATATGTATATATATTGTCATTTATTTCAGGCCTGCATTCTTGCTGTTGGTAGAGGCAACAAAGTTGTGGAACCAGTACTTGGAGATGATGGTATAAATTTTAGGATTGTTTTCTCTGTGCCTCAATGCTAAAATGTTAAGTTTTGTTAACATTGATATTTGTTTTCTGTAGGAGTTGAGAAGCCATCGATTGCCACTAAGTTGAGCTTAACGTTGTCTGCTGATCATCGTGTTTTTGAAGGCAAGGTTGGAGGTACGTGTTACTGGAACACTTAATTACCCGAGGGAAACTAGGAAGAGATTTGATTACAGTTACATTCATGCCTTCTAGTTTGCGTAGTTGCAATGCAAATTAGGTACGAAGCAGCTAAAAATATCACAAAATCAAACCGCCTTCGTATTCTATACAAAAAACAGAGTTTTCGCATATATGATTGCATCATGCATGTTTGTTGGTGTGTGATAGTAAATCCCCTCTTTTTGGATTTTCGTGTATGGTTAAATCGTTTCTTGGTTGATAATGAAAATATGACTCAAAAAACACAATTAACTACTGATAAAGAAGTTTCCATTTCAATTCATGTACTGACTAACCAAGTATCAAATTATTTAACCTGGAAGCTAACCAATAATATGCTTACATTCCCATGCTTCATGGTTAATTAATTGTAGTAAGTTATTTTTTTAAATCCACTTTTTATGTGATTAATTAATCTACACGAACTGAAATGTCATTTTGCCATTTATTATTAATAATTGACTTAGATCCTAGGTGTGAAACCTATGCACCTAAGAACCATTTTTGCAGCAATCCACCGAGTTGGCTAATGTTGATGTTTTAACTCTTTCACAGGTGCATTTCTCTCTGCGTTGCAATCAAACTTCAGTGATATAAGACGACTTCTTTTATAATGACGCAAACCAATTTTCATGTTATTTATTGAACTTACGACCAATCATGTGGATTCACCACAACCTGGATCAAACTACCATACCATCCCCATTTTTGTCCTTTTCTCATTTATCCCTTCATCTGAAACAGTTTTGGACTGTTGCGCCTCATTAGTTTTTGTATAATAATATCTTGGGTCTAATTATCAAATACCCTGAGAAACGACCCACCAAGGTACCATCTAACATTAGGTTTCCAACAATCAAGATTCATGCAAGTTGGAAATTTTGCTCATTAGGCACTTTGCTGCTCTTTTATGTGAAATTTTGTATGAAGATCTCTGTATAGACAGCCATATGGATGAATAAATATTCTTTTCGTGTGCTGCATCTGTCATCCGACTTAAGTGATGGCATGATTTGGCACAATGGTACTCTGCTGACTCCTTGTCCTCAGCATTTTCATCTTTAATTTTTGTTCCAGGATTTGGCCTAGTGGTTGGTTCAATAATGGGAAATTCGGCTAAATCTCCCCGTCTAACTTAATATTTGTATTGTACATGTTGATGATGGTGGTTATGCAATTTAAGGTAACACCTTAAGTTTTATTGTTGAATAGCCACTAGTGAAGCTGAAATCTTTGAAATTTGATTCATTATTAATAGCTGCTCTGCTGCTCGAACATTGCAGATATTGTGGCCTTAGATTTTATTTCAATTTAGCTCATCCGATGCGTAAGAATAGAATAGACGGACTCTAATTTTTAGTTATTCTAAAATTAGGCCATGCACGATGAGTGAAAAATCAACCGTTTTAATTGTAGTTAATTTTATATTTTTATTCAAATTTAAATTATTAAGTAAGTCATAACAGTTACTTTTCACATGGTTATTATTCCATTTTACTTTTTAAATTACATTCTTTACACTTTAGATTCAAATTCCTTATTTTTGAAAATGGAGACGATTTTAGATGAGTTTTACACTCCTTTATTTCATATTCATAAGAATTACACTTCGCACTTTTCTTATTTTAAGGCAAGTAATCGCGTTTTCTTTTCAAAATGAGGCTTGTGCTTCTTGCACTCCCACGATTTTTAAAATGATTATTCTGCCTTTATGTTATATTATAATGGTGACTTTCTTATTATTTATTCCAAAAATTTTCTGGAACATTATTTTTATAAGGTTTCTAGAAAACATGAATTGTTTTTAAGAACAAACTTTCAAAATATTCTTAGAATCTTGTATAAAAACATCCCTTTTTCCTCTTCGGGTCGAACAATTTGCAAACATTACAAATTAAACAATCTTTAGATTAGGCCATCTGAAAGGAAAACAAAGTATGTTTTGTTTAGATTGGTCACTTATTAGACGATACAAATTACAAATATCATAATCGAAATAGAGATCCATAAACTCCTTTAAGATTACAAAGATAAAATGTGATAATAATCCCTCCATGTTAGTTTACGACCAGACGTTTCTTCTCCCCAACTCAGCAGAAAGTTTTTTTGCTAGAACGCGCTATTTCATGATGAATTTCCACCCGAACAAATCTTGAAGTAGTATTGCAAAGGTCGATACCTGCTGAATGACCAACGAGCATCCCTCACCAAGCTAGCTTGGAGGAACTCCTAACGTCAAATTAACATCATTGCTCAATTCACATAATAGTTTTTTGATCCATCATATTTTTCCCTCATAGCTCGACCTAAATCTTAGAAGGACACCTTGGTCCATTGTAGATCTCTTATGAAACTCGTTGTTTTATGATAAGTCTTCATTGAATCTTGATCAAAATGGCTATGTTGGGATCGATCCTTCCCTAGGCGGTACAAGAAGGTATCTCGTAAATCAGGGTTGTCACTCTCTCGCAAACAAGTAGATATGAACATCATGCACACCTATAAATCCATCCATTTAGTAAATCGACACTCTAGAACATAGTCTAAAGGTTTTTAGTGACATTTAAATCCATCCCAACAAATCCATCCATTTACTAATGTCATCAGTCATAATGATATTTAGTAGCAAGGCTATAGTGACACACAAGCAAAACCTAGAATAATAAGACATGGTGGCAATGATGACTGTAGTGGCAACAATGTGGCTCAAGAAGGAAGGATATTTTAGTTTTTCTTTTGCTAACATGGAGGTTTAGTTAGTAAGCATGAAGGTGTAGGAAGAAAAGCCTAAAGAAATTCATTAAAAGATAGATGTATTCCTTTTCAAAATACTAGTGAAAACACAAGTATGATGTTGTTGCACTTGTGTGTTCGCATTTTTTAATTTTTATAGAAATTTGAGTTGAGATGAATAAGAAATATATAATTTTAAAAATAGCTGTTAAATGTAAAATTATAAAAATAAAATATTTATACAAAAAGAAGTTTTTAAAATAATGGTTAAAGACAAAATATGTTTTTAGGATAATGGTTAAAGATAAACGGTTTATAAAATAATTTTTTAAAATAATAATTAAGGGTAAAATTGAAATAGCGAAATGTGGACACAAAAAATGATATCTCTTTATTTATGTATTGTTGTAGATGAATGGAAAATACTTTTTCTTGAACAAGCTTCCGACCAAATCACTGTTTTACACTCTCTTATTGCTTCCTCTCGAAAGGACTGCAGCAACAATGGAGAACAGAGGTACAATGACAATGGCAACAGATGCAGAGGTGATGGTAGCCGCAACATGGTCCAATGAGGAAAGGTATTTTTATATTTTTGCTTTTAGTATGGGAGTGCAACTAGTAATCATGGGGTGCAAAATGAAAATGTCATAAAATTTTCCAAATTTGAAAGGCTAGCCCACTATTAAACAATACAACTAATCTCCGTGGGTGGTTAAAAGATCAAACTGCTCCTAAGGGTGTCAAAGGGAGGCCAGGTAGGGTACCCTACCCGTTGGATAAATATCTGTCTTGTATTTGTACTCATATTTGTGCAGGTATCTGTTATGCGGGTAACCGTATATTTTTTTAATATCCACGGGTACCCGCGAGTATTTACAAAAGAAAATTTTAATATTTAATAACAAATTTTAACCATAAATTCAAATAAAAATACAATACATAACATTTATAAATTTCAAACAAAGTGGAAATGAATAACATTGAATGACAATTTACAAAAAAAAATAGAGATTTTTTTAAAACCAATTGATAAAAAATAACCCCTTCAAAATTAATGTGTTAATATTTTAATAATTTTTTTTAATTTAAATTAGAGTATAACGGATACAAGTATCCACGGGTACAAATACTATGATATCCGTACTCGCTCCGTTAACCAGCGGTATAAAAAATACCTGTACTCCTTACCCGCGAATATCTATTTTCAATATCTATTTCCTACCCATCACAGATTTTATCCGTAGATATCCATAAATACAAATTTTGTTGACATCCCTAATTACTCCTCGTCATTGTCACTGTCCCCGAATTGCACATCAGAAAATTATTTTTCATAAAAAAATAATTTTAAAATTATATAATCCAAAAATGAAAAATATTTATGGATAAAAAAATCACACAATTAAAAAATAATTTTTTAAATATAAAATCAGCGAAAGGAAAATATCAGGTGCAAAAAAGAAATCCCCTACAACTAACCGAGATATCAATGAACAAGCCCATTTCGAACAAACAAATGGAACAAATTTGGGAAATAATTATGTAAGGTTTTTGGTGTTCATACCATTAATAACTCAAAACTGTGCTTTCCTATTAAAACAACCGATCAACAAAGTATCATTCCCACTCTATATATCACTCAGCAATGAACTGGATTACACGACTCAGTTCAGCAACAAAATGAGTGTAGCAACCTCTACAATATGATCTCATTTGTCTATTATTTTTCTTTAACGAAACATAAATGCTAAAATGAAGAGGTTCAGAAGAAGTTTTATTCTCCATCTGTGAAATCAAAATATGCATAAGTTGTAATCAATCTTCGAGCTCAATAATCTTCACAACTGAAGAGTCACCCAATTTCTGGCAAACAACAACTCGGTCATGTGGCTTTACGATGCCAAAAGCCTTCCCATGGTCTAAAGCAACCTTCAAAATTGATTCATTTGTCCCTGATTTAGACTCAGCCTGCACACAAACCACAAAACTCACTAACCTTAATCACTTTTAAAAGTAGTTTAAGGATTGGCCTTCCAATTCTTGGCTTAGCCTTACTGTATTTCCTATTTCAATTTGGATATACTCAATATTTCTTATTGTACAAATGTAAAATATATAATTAATTAAATATCTTCTGAGTTTTTTGAAATATTGAATTTTGTACAATAAGAAAAAAAAAATTGAGTGGTTTTGAATAGTTCTTTGGTTACATCATTATCTTGATGGACTTTGAACAATTCTTACCGGGTGGCTTGGATCTGCAAGCATAGGGAAAAGACCTCTCACAATAAGTGATTGCCTAGCCTGCCATAGGGTCACCGAAAGGAAACAGTTAGAAAAAAGTAATTAGTCTCAATCCAAAAAGCTAATACAATAGCAAATAGTTTCTTTGAAAAGTTTGAGTTGGTCAAGTAGGATTTATTTATTTATTTATAGCATTATGTGAATTTGCCTCACATCAGTTTCAAAAGCCATGTAAAAGCATATTTAATTTGACACTTATATGGGATAAATGTCATAAAAAAGTAAATTTTTGTATTTGTAAAGAAAAAGAGAAAGTGAAAAGTGGTGAAGTTTACTGTCAAATGTATTAATTATATACCTCAAAAGCACCGGTGAAAGTCCATTTGAGTTGATTTGTCTTCAACTGGGGAATCACAACAGATATCACAGGCATGGTTGGTCTGTACTTAGCAATCAATCTACATAGATACAAAATAAACAAATAGTTTATTATGTCAGCTACACATATAATTGCAAATAACTTAATCCAAAGTCTGAAAAAGAAAAATCAACAATCTCAGAAATAAGATGTCCTTTTAATAAAGGGAAATTATAAAAGGAGACAAAGTGAAACCTTGCAGCTCTTCCAGATGAAGTGAAGCAAATAATAATAGATGCCCTAACCTTGATAGCTGCTCGAACCTGCATGTTTCAGCAAAAATGAAATTTACTTGTCAATATGTATTACTGCTACACTACAAGTACATAATCCTTTGAATAAGCTAACAGAAGAACGTTGGTGAAAAAACCATAAAACAGTAATTAATGGTACCGCTGAGGAAGCAATTGATTCCAAGTGGCTCATTGGCTCTCCCACATGTTTTACAGCCTTCTTAAAATACAAATCTTGATTATGAACTTTCTCTGCCTGCACACACAGTAGCCATTATATAAGTAATGGAATTAAATTTACCATAGTGAGAAAATCATAATATCATTCATTTAACCGGAAAATTTTCAAAGAATAACAAGAAATGAATTCAAAAGCATAAGAGGATGAGATGGTGGACACTGGAAAGATTTTTATAATTACCTCAGCACATATTTTTCCAACTGTTGTAATGGTCTCTACAGGGTATAGTCCTCGAAGGGTTTCAGCCCCAAGGAGAATTGCATCGCTTCCTGATCATGAAGAAAGAGGAAAACAAAATTAGACATCAAAGGGGCAAGGCATACTTGTGCATAATGTGATGAACACAATAAATGAAGACAAGAACATGCAAATGTACTAAATGCAGGAGTTCATACAATTCTCTGTTGCAATTTTTATAGAAAAATGAAACAGGATTCACCAGTTATGACAAAAGGAATTTACCATCCAACACTGCATTGGCAACATCGGTTGCTTCAGCACGAGTAGGTCTTAGATTATCAGTCATAGAATCCACAACACGTGTAACAACAACTGGTTTTCCAGCCATGTTACATTTGTAAATAGCAGCTTTTTGGAATAAGAAAACCTGTCATATCCAAAGATGTCAGACGTAGTTTTATTCTGGAGAGAGCAAGGAATGCTGTAAAAATCACAAGTAGACACAGATCTTCGTTCATGCTGAAAATTATATCCACACAAAATGGAAATATCTCATATATATAACATTGGAATTTTCTGTCCAGAAGTAAACACTGACCTTCTCAGGTGGGAGTTCTATCCCTAAATTTCCACGGGCGAGGATGATGCCATCTGCTTCTTTCAATATCTCATCAAAATTTGTCAGTCCCTGTTATAATTTTACGGAAGAAATATGCATTTTAGAATCACAATTAAGAACTCTACAACATGGCTTTTTAGTTAACTATTCTAAAGATCTTGAAGTTTCTTACTTCTATGTTTTCAATCTTCGCAAAAATATGCGTCTGCTTAATGTCACCCAAATTAGAGAGAAATTCACGCGCCTGCAAAATGAAAAATGTTGGCATTTTATTTTTTCCAAAATACTAAGGAAAACTAAACGAAAATTAATCACTGAATCAGAAACTCTACAAAAACAAAGCAAATTCAGAAGCTGAAAATAAAGTCAAGAAGAATGTTAGAGAAAATAGAAAGAGATATGATAAAATTGATAGGATAAAATTTATCAGGAATATTCCTTACATGGGAAATATCTTGAGCGTGCCTGGTATATAATGAAAGGATGTCTACATTGTTTCGAGCACCCCATGTACTTATAACCTGGATTAGTGCGTAAAATGAAAAGGGAACATTTAGATTAACAATGATAATAAGAAAAAAAGTATTTCCTTCATAATGTAAAAGGGGGAAAATCAAGGATTTAGATTCTCTGCTGAGTTTTTCTGTATTGTTCCTCTGCTGTGTTTTCAAGATACACCGATTACCACTGATTTGAAGTTTTAAAATATATTAAAATATTTCTAAAGTACTAATATAGTGTATTTTTAATGCACAATAAAAACCAACACTAAAAAATTCAGTAAAAAATCTGGACTCGAAAATCAAATCAGTTATACTCTCTTGTCAGTATAGATAAATTATGCATTTTTCATTGACAGAACAACAGAAACATAAGCCATTGTACAACGGCATTAAGTAATTTCGGCCATTGATCAACTAAAGCTAATATTTCAACAACAAAATACAGTTTAGCCCTCTCCATAAACAAGATAAAAAGTGAAGCATTCATTCTCAAAAATCTAAAGCATATTTGCTACTCAACTAAATTATATCAGCCTCAGTAATTTTACTCAAGATTCTAGTTACGTACCTCCTTATCCTTATCAGTAAGACTAGGAAGATCAATATGAATCTGAGAGACATGAACAGTAAACAATGGTCCCGAGAGTGTGGCACTGTTTTTTACGAGACAGGAGATCTCATCACCATTTACCTCACTCACCTGCATTTTGAAACCAGGACTACTTGATTGACAGTAATAAAACACAATAATTCTGACTCTGCATAGCAATATTCTACTTTCTGCATTCTTTTTAATATAATGCTACCAACAAAGCTAACTGCACAAAAGCAGCATACATGTGGCAAGTCTGTTGTTAATGGATGATGAACAAACCTTCTATTTTACTGCATTATTATGAACTAATAGAACAGATAAAGATAGAAAAACGAAAAAAATAGGTTAGGCAAGAAATGAGGAACATGGAAAGAAATATATGTCTGCTTGAAATGATAAATCATTTCAAAATATATACCAAATGCTTTTACATATATTAAGAATGTAAGAATAAAACCTAGATTGCATTACCTCCAGCCATACGGAAGCTGTTTCACTTCCAGTGAAGAGGTATTTTCCAATAAAAATAGGATGACCCTTCTTAACAGCCTGCGAAATTATGAACATGTTAGTTAAGGAGACACAACACGAGTCAAGAAACGCAGGAACTCAAGCGTTTGAACAATTTCAAAGTACCATGATGAAAATGCAGAATTATCAATTATGAAATAAAACTTCATTATCCATTCTGGAACCATATTAAATGTGGACTGAAACAAAACACATGAATGAAAAAATATTCTAGAAAATGATTAGACCAGACCAGTAATTCCTCAAACCACCGTTAAGAATCACAAAATCTATCATCGAGTACATATAGGATGGTATACAACGGTGCAACAAGAAAACAACTCACACGATCAGGAACAATCTCAAAAGTTCAAGATGGTTACATAACATGCATGTAGCAATAACAGAAGATTATATGCAAAAAATTGGCTGAACCAACATGGCTATTCAACAGAATAATATTGCAAAGTGCAAACCCCGAAAACTACATACATAGTATATGGAAATGACACACTGACCTTCGACAACCCATTAAAATTTATTGGCAATAGTTTTGAACTAGCTTCTTTCTTTAGATCTGGAGTAATGACAACTAATGTGTCTGCTTCAAGGGTGATTGGCTGTTCAGTCTTATTCAGAATCTGTAATTCTGGACCCATAGTATCTAGCATAACCTGCATTGAACCAAAATGCACACGTAAATTTTTTACATCAATAACCCTCCAGAAGATATTTGCATATAGGGTCATAGACGCCATTGTTTTGTAAATAAATAAAATAGTAAACACATGACAAGTATACCGCACAGAGTTTCTTGGTTTTTCTGATAGCAGCTCTCAAATTTTCCAATGTCTCCTGATGGTATTCTGGATCACCCCATGAGAAGTCTAACCTGGCCACTAGCACATGGGAAGAAAAGAAGAATGAGATAACAAAACAGATAACTCAAGAAGATTATAGACACGAACAAAATATAATTTTTTAATTTATTCGCAATGTTTATTTTCCCAAAGATGAGAATGAAAACTGCTACAAGCTAGATTGCAATAGTTTTTTTTGTATTTCTTGCACTTTTGGGAAACTACAAGGCCATCCAACACAGATAATTCTTGACAGAGCTGTTCTATTTTTATGACAACATAGCAAGAAACAAAAAATCAAATATGTCACATCTTATTATCCACTGCTGAAAGAGGACAAAAGATGAGATCCATGTGGACAACATGTAAAGCATTCAGTTTTAAAACAAGGACCACAAGTAATAAAAGCTGTGACAGGAGAATACCAGACATTCCTGCATCAAGGCAACGGGCAATTATTTCAACTGATCGTGACCTTGGACCAAGTGTGCCAACAATTTTTGTCATCGCTGGAAAGAAAGACTGCATGATGGCATTAAAAAAAACTTCAATCAAAATCCAAATTGACAACACTGAAATTCCTCATTGAATGTGACTAAAACTTTTTCAGGAAATTGCATGCAATCCATGACCCTTTTAAGATCTCAAAACTTTGTACATAAAATCCATAGCTTAAAAGACTAGCATATTTTTCTTTTGTTTTCCTGGAATGGATTTGGTAGACGATGCTACATTCCATAAATAAATAAATTAGTTATCCATTTAGCATGAGTTTCCAAGTTCCTTTTCTCAAAAGTTGTAAAAACAACACCGTATCCTTGCCACAGAAACAAAGCATGCATAATTAATATATCAAACCACACAATCGCTTTAATTCTAAACCAATATGACTGGCAAGTTCAAACTCAATGTCATTGTCAAAGCGACTTTCAATTCATCAATGACAGTCATTTTGCATCTCGATCTGTTAAATTCCTTAGCAAAGATCTTAAAGCTCATTAGTTTCTCATAATCACAGTGGTTAAAAGAGGGTAACTTCAGAGAAATCAGCACAACCCTTATCAACAGAAACATAGTCAGAGTAGAAATGTCATTCATTTCATCAATTATTCAACTTGATCCGCCAAACCCTCAGCATTTAGCAGTCAAAAGCAACATCACCAATTCCACACATATCAAAAGCATCATCACCAGAGCCGCACACACATTCACTCCAAATATCAACACCACAAACGGGTCACCAAAAGTTTATAGCTTTTAACACAGTTCTTGCATGTTACAACAAGAGCATGGTGATTAGCACAAAATGGAAATCAAAATGAGAGAGGAAGAACGGGAAATGCTAACCGGCTTGGATGGCTCAAGCACGGATACCATCCGGATTGGTTCCTCGAGAAGCAAAGGACTTGAATGCATTTTGGATCAGCAAAACAACACCTTACCACTGATCACTGAATCAAATCGATCAAAGCAGAAAGCAATTGGGGAATAGAGAGAGAATGAACAAGAATTATAGAAAGTGTGTGTGTAGCATGTATTTCTGTTCTTCAAATCTCAAAGAGAACGATTAAAGCGCCAGGTGCAGCAATCATGCAACACGCGTCCTTCAATTGCATTTACCAAAGTCTTCACGTGGGGACAGAAAGCCACAGGTATAAGAACAGAACAACTACTATCAATTATCAAACAGACAAATGTTAAATGGTATTCTAAGTTGAAGACTAAGAATAGTGATTTACCATTGTTTTAACATTCAACTGTTTTAAGAAACTTGTGGTGGGTTTCACTTTAATTGTTTACTATACTTAGATTGTTACAACTTGATGATTTTGAGGTCAATTCATGAAATCTAAGGTGCATAATGATTTTCTTTAATTAAAGTAATTACACTTTTAAGTTTAAAACCCCTTGTTACATTAAATATGGAGAGAGAGAAAAAGTTTTGTTATTATTGTACTCTTATATAATTGTTTTCTATTTCCAATATATATGGTCTAGGAAATTCTAGATTAAAAAATTAAAAATGTTCATCATATTACAAATGGAGTTGTATCATATAGCATAAAAAACTAAGGGTTGAAGGGCTGAGAAACCATCAAATCAATATTTAGAGTGGTATTGTACTTTGTTTTTTAGGTAACTTATGAAAGGTGGAGAAAGAAAAAAGTGGTTACTAAGAGCAATAGAAAAAGATTCCAGAGTGAAGTCAGATTGTATAATAAAAGATAAAAAATAATGTATTTAGAAAAATATTAAAGTAAATTTACATTCAAAATGATATATAATTAAATATTAAAAAGTATTATTTATAAAATAATCTCTGATTATATCATTCATATTAGAAATTCTAATTTTGTAAAATATTTTAACATGTAAAAATATTATAAATATAAATAAAAAATAAAAAATAGTTATTATAAATTTGTAATAAAAAATATTTTTTACAATAAAAAAATAAAATTATTTCACAAAAATACCAAAATTAAATTATATTATTAATTTAATATTTTAATTATTTATTTTATTATAATACATTAGTAAAATATTAAAAAATTATAAAGTATGCATGTTGATTTCAAAACAATGGCTGCATTGCCGATTGTATTTCTCAGATATTTTTAAATAGAGATTAATAAAAATGATAACTAATTAAAGTACATGATCATTAAAACTTCTAATTAAAACATTTAATATTGAATGAGTTTGTTTATAAAGTATATTGTTTTAATCTTATTTTAGTGATATAAAAGGAATATTAAAAGCATGTTGGATATAATTTCAGCCGTGCTCAAGTAAGAAAAAAAGTTATTTTTACTTAATTTGAATATAAATAATTTCAATCACCTCCCTCCTATTTAATCTCATGATTTTAGTGATATTTTTGCTTTAAAAAATTCTCAATAAATATAACTTAGAGTAATTTATAAAAATAAAAACATTAAATATAGTTTTGTAGTAGTACTAGTTTATATAATTTATAAACAAATGTGACAGTGAAGCTTGGTTTCATGTTTGACTCATTCCACTAAACAACGGCTGCCTCTGAAAAAACCAGTAGCCACTTCTTGCTTACACAGGAAAAGGCTGCTAAACTCTCTCTTTCTTTGTTCCTTTCTTTTCTTTTCTTTTCTTTTTTAATCTAACTTTTTGCATACTTTTTTGTTAGGTCAGACCAGAGAAAAAAAAAACCAACATGCGACCCAATTCAAAAGAAATTCAAGGTAAATTTGAATATATGGTTGGATCGAGTCATATAAATAAATTATATTAGATAAATACATTTAAGTAAATTAATTAGATAATTATATTTGGATGAATTAGAATTTTTAGGTGTTAAATTTATATTTTAATATTTATAAATTTATATTTTAAATTTATTTCAAGATATATTTTATTAAAATTTAATAGTAAATAATATAAAATTATAGTTTACTATAACAATTATTGTTAAAATCACAAGTGTAATTTTTTGGATTAGAAATTTATTATATTTATTTTATATATTTAATAAAAATATAACTTAATTTTAATTTCCAATTTGAATAATTCATCCAAATCAGTTTGTAATATGAATAATTTGTATCCGACTAATTTGGTAAATTAAATGATAGGATATAAATGTAAAAGTGTTAGTTTTGAGTTATACTGAATCGATCAGATTCGAATTTGATCTAACCGTATAGACCTAGTTTTTGTATCATTCAAATTATACTCTTTTGAAGTTAAAATATCTATCTAGAGTATTTTGAATAATTATTTTATTTTTTTATTATTCTTAATTCATACAAATTTATATATGTGTGTATGTATGTGATATAGACAAGTTATTATAAATTGATATAAGGGTTAAATACAATTTTAGTACCTATTTTTAGTGTAGTTTATTCAATTTAGTTTTGTTGTTATTTTCGCGTTCAATTAAGTCCACTTTTTAAAATTGTGTTCAGTTTGGTTATTTTTCATGACGTCGTTTAAATTGATGACGACAGAGTGTACAGGGTGTCACTGTCATGGACTATCTTAATTATGATTGTTTATGTTTTGCTCAAATAAGTACTTATTTTAATTAAATATTGTCAATTTAGTTTCATTCTTCTCTTCGTTACCTTCAATCTTAACTTCATCATGACTCTCGTCGTCAAATTCCATTTCATCATATCTCTCACCATCCATTTCGTTATCCTCAAACACATTTGTTATTTTTGTTATTGCTACATACATATAAAGTCAATCCATAATTAATATGTGTCCTGATGATAACACATTATTGGATGTGTTGACCATCTCACTAGTCATAACTAGAGTTGTTAGTCTTCTTGTACCCCGAAAAAAAAACCTTAAATAATAATTAATCTTAGAAATAAAAAATAGTTAATCACTGTAGTAACCAATTTAAATATCAATTTATAAATTAAAAATTATTGAATTTTAAAATATTACTTATTATAAATAAAAAATTATAATTAGTTTTTGAATTGATTATTAAATTAATTTTTTAACATTAAGTGCCAAACGAATTATTATTTAAATTGATTTCTAATTAATGATAAATTTGCACAGTACTCGTATCAATAAACACATAATAAATTTTGGACAGAAGCAAATTCACATCATGCGGGTTATGCGAGTCAAACCGTTATCAATGGCTCACACACACTATGTCGCGTAACTGTCTCACATTACCGTCTCTGATGAAATAGTATTCCTCTCGGTTTTTCTTCACCTCTTATTTATTATAGTGGTATATCATTTAATTTCCAACAATTATAGATTACTCATTCCAACGTATCTGGATTGATAAATTCATTATACAATTTTTAATTGTTCAATTTATAATACTATATCAAATAAACCAAATTGAAAATGCATTTTATATTACCTAATTCACAGTACTACCCACAAAAAATAATCAACTTGGAAAAAAGACTACTTTAAAATATGTGTAGGAATTACCAAATTTGTTAGAGATTTTTGAATAGTTTTATGCATAACCTTTCATCTTTACTTTTACCGTGTAAAAATTCTCATATATATATATATATATATATATATATATATATATATATATTTTGGAGAATCCTTTCAGAACTTAAATATATCCTTAAAAAGCATTTAGGGTTTGTTCTCATGCGAAAAAAGACTGGAAAAGCAAAATGGAAAGCGATGAATAGGAAGAAAAACAATTGTTTTTTTTTTTTTAGAAAAGACAGCGAAGAAAAGGTAAATAATTACGGAATTACTACATAAATCGATCTCTCTTTTTTTAAGACATTTGAGGGATAAATATGACAAATTACCACAGTATCCTTGTTGTCCATGTTATTATATGTGAAAAAAATCATGTCACTGTTGCATTCATAGTCATGGGCTCGAGGTCTGCGAACAAGATTCTTGATGCACACATCTGTATCCGGTTCCAGCTTTTCACTTATCACATTTGTATCCGATTACAAATGGTTCAATATCCAGATACATGTTACTTTATCCGATTCCACACTACATTTGTATTTAATGTTTATTTATTTTTAATTAAATATTAAATTTTATAAATCAAATATATTTTAATAGTATTTTTTTTCAATTCATAAATATTTATAATATTTTTATTTATGATAATAATATATGAAAAAATAATTACAAATTATCTAAATATCATTTAATTATACTTTTTTAACACCAAGGACAATTAAGTCATTCTAAATTTTCATCTATTAAATTTAATTTTTTTTAGTCACATCAGTCAAATCCTTCATATACTTTAACAAAAATTACTCTTAAATCCACTTCACTATCACTCCGAAATCCATAAAAAAAAAATATAAATATCACATTCTAATCAACCTAAATCAATCATCTTTCTCTCCCTCAAATCATCACCCCCATAAAAACACACCCTTAAACTTTGGTTTTTTTTTTTTTGTGAATCCACTATTCAAGAGGATTGGAAAACAAGTATTAGATGGTGATTGTCTTATTTTTTTTTTAGGGCGATAGAAAGAGATAGGAATGGAGGATTAAAATGATTCATAGTAAATACCATTCCTTTAGTCTTTGTGAGATTAGAGGATGGTGAATGATAAGTAACTAATTTATCTTCTTCATATTTATTTTTTCTTATGCTACCATCCTTGTAATATTTACTTATTTTCCACCTTACATATTAAATTTATTTTCATACAAAATATATTGTAATATTAATTTGTTTCTTAAATATTTATTTGTAATTTCAATCATTTGAATAAAATTTATAAAAACAATTCTAAATCATGTATATATAATTTTATATAACCTATAATAATAGGAAAATTTAATTAATTTAACTTTTTTATCTATTAATTTTTTTTAATATGTCATACTAGTAATTCAGTCACAAATTTTACTTTATAATCCATTTTAAAATTATCTTTAAATCTCTTAAAAAAAATAACACTAATTTAACCCTCTAATTCTTTCCATCTATTTTTCTCTCTTAAATTCTCTCCAAAAGAAGATAACTTGAAATTACCGGAAATGTGCAAGTAGCGGTTAGTGAAGCATGTAGACTGCAGAAAGACTTGTCAGAGGGAAAGTGTGGAGTTGTCATTGCACAATTTTAAATGATGAAGGAGAATAAAACTTGTTTCCTAAATATTCCTTAAAGACATTTTAGTCATTAAATAGGACACGTGGGTGTATATAAAAAACTATGAGGTACAATCCTAAACTAAACTTTAAAAGTTTGAACTAACCCATTATAGATTTTACGAGTACGGTTTGTTGAAGATTTAATTAATGTATTAGTTTGTATTTTGGAGTTTTAGTTTACAAATAGACTCTTTAAAATATATTTTTTAATTAAAAATAATAAATCATTATATTTTCTAGAATTCAAACACGTTTAATCGATTGAAAAACACAACAACATAAGTCATGCTTAAACAGAGATTTAATAACATTGAAATTCTATGATAATTTTCATGAAATATAAAATTATAGCGGGTCATTTACACCATGACTTGAAAAGAAGACTGATTATAAGTTGTTTAAGAAGTGAATTGGTTTGTAAATGGAAGTCAATGTTTTCTAATGAGATTAAAAAAAATAAAAATGGAATGGATAATATAAAATTTTGTTGGCTCAATAAATCAAAGCAAAGTAAGCAGAAAAAGAAAAATCAATGCAAAGTGATTGATTAAAATTATATTTTAATGCAACCATTCTGGGTCCATTTTTTAATATGTGGGCCCCTCCGAGGACTACGTGGAGGCCATATTGGTAAAAGGTCACAATTCCGCGTAATTGCCACTCATGGCTGATTGTGATCGATTCATATTCATTACTCTTACCTTCCAATTTTATCACTTCACTTCCAAATTTTTATATATAGATTTATGTGCTTTCATATTCAATTTTCGTAACACATTTTTTTTCTCTAAAATTTATCTAATAGGTATTCACTATAAATATGAAAAATAAATTTCTCAAAATATTTCATTGAATTTTAAATTTATTGTAAAAGTATTACTTAATTAATTATGTAATATAAAGATAAAGAGTCTATATATTGCAACCTCTACTTTTAAAAATCTCAAAATTAGCTTCACCAATGAAATATCGTTCTAGCTATAATTTATAGGTATTAGAATCATGTTCAATATTTATTTACAAAATTTAAAACAATTCAGATTTTAAATTATTAATTAAATAAATATTTAGAGACAAAATACTTTAAATTAACTTAATATAAAATAAAAACACATCCCACGATAAAAACGGCGAGTGGCTGCATAAATATAATACTATAGACAAACATTATCTTATTTTTACACATAAAAGATCTATATTATTTGTATAAAAGCCATTTTTCACGTTAGACATAATTATATATATATATATATATATATATATATATATATATACTTTTATAACCCACTTTATCAACATTTACTTATATAATTTTATTTATTATTTTTTTCTTTTTAAGTACGTGACGAATGTTTCTAATAGTGTTCTCGAGATGAACTAACATGGTTCATATAAATTGGTTTATGTTGAGCTAAAAAATATCAGTTTAATCCGACTAATTTCTTAATGAGTTATAAATTTTACAATACGGTTTGATTTATTATGGGTTGGTGAGTTAGTGGATTGACTCACACCTACGAATGATTTTTTTTTTTTCAATTATTTGATATATTTATTACATTACAATGAGAATAATTGACTTAATTTATATTTTATAATAATGAAATCAAAATATTCACCTGAATACGTTATTGTAAAAATAATAATTAAAGAAGAAAATATTAATGTATATAACTTGATAAATAAATTAATTAAACATTCAAATTATTTAAATATTATTAAAATATATTCTATTATCAGATTGTAAATTTATATAATTAAAAGTAGAAAATAATTATAAAAAAATTATAAAATAATGTTGATGGATTAATTAATCTAAGTTTAGTTTAATCTACTATTGAATAAAATTAATTTTTTTTCAATCAACTTGACTCGAACATTTAATAAACCAGGTTAACTCATAGTTTAAAACTCATTTTCACATATCTAAATTTTAGATTATGTTGGATATCCATTTATATTTATTCGTAAAAGCAAAAACATTATGTTATGATAAAAGAAATTATCTAAAATTATGTCAGCTTTCACTCGTATATGGCGAGCAGAAAGTTCAAACTATCTTTCTAAAAGAATGATATGCGCTAATTTGTTTTTAGTTTTTATTTGTTTTTTTAACTGCGAAGTTGTATTATAGAAAAAACACCAAACATTTGCTCTATTTACTCGCTGTCGCTGAGTTAGATCGTGTGATGATGAGATATTAATTAATTAAGTTAATTTTTCTATCTTCATCTTAATATTAAAATTTTGTCTGATTAATTAAATTAATTTGTCTACCTTTCAGACACTTACACTATATTTTCTTTTAGTTTTATTTACATGATCAATACTTTTTATATGAATTAATTTATATTTATGTGTGTATATTTTTTTATATATACATTATATTTTGCTTGTAAATTGTTCTCATATATATATATATATATATATATATATATATATATATATTTATATATATATATATGTGTGTGTGTGTGACCATTCCAATCTCCAGATAGAGATATAATTGATATGTTATTGACCAACTAAAACAATTTCTTAACTCGTGCATTACGTCTTCTGTTTTTTTTTTTCACTCTTTAAGATTAACTATTTATTTTTTTATAAACAATTTGCTTTGATAGTTATTTGTAATAAAACTATAATATATAACAGAGCTAAATAATACATTAAAACTTTAAAATATTTCTTATAAAAACAAGAACATTAACTATTTCCAACATACAAATTAAAAAAAGTTAGACGCAACAACACGAGAAATTAAGTTACTTATCATAACTATTAAACTAAAATTAATTATTTATATTAGTGAAAATACACGCATTACGTTGTGTGTTTATTTTTTTTCCGATAACAAAATATAATAAAATTGTAATTATTAAAAAATATAAATATTTTGTATAATTTTATTGCAGATAATTTTGTTTGTAATGTTTTATCATAAATAGTTATTTTAGTTTAAAAATGATTAAATTTTAAACAACAACCATTTAAAAAGTGAAATTGATAAATGATTACTTAACAAATATTAGACTTGAAAAAAAATGTACACAATAAAATGAGGAATCATCTTTATACAATAGTATACATATCATATGTTTAATTACAATTTTTATTAATAATTAACACAAAGTTTAAAATTAATTAGACATTATTCATAGTTGGTTTTAATTTAAAAATATAATTATGTTTTTATTTTTTAATATAACTTAAATTTTTCACTCAATAAACTATATAGAGAAAACATTTAACTTCCATAGTTAGTAAGATCAAACTGTCTACACTGTTGTCTTAAATACATCATTTAAGATAGTTTTACAAAAATCAGTAAAATTAATTGAATAATAATATAAACATTATTAATGTATTATAACTCATTATTGAAATTCCAATTTTTTGACATAAATATCATTTTCTACATATTTTTAATTTGAAAAAGAATTGTAAAAATCTGAGTAAAACAATAATGAATATTTATAACATTAAATAAATAAATAACTAAAAATGTAATTTTACACAATAAATTACTTAAACAGTATATATATCAATATAGCGTGTTAAATGTTATTGCTGTAATAAATAAATTTAAATAAGAATAACGCTCTGATTTTAATGTAAAAATTTAGATTCATAATAGTATACACGTAAATGTAGGAACAAGCGTGCGCGCTAGATTCCAATTAATGAATTAACAAATAGTAGACCAAAGTTTACTAGTCAAAGTCAAAATTGCAAAAATAGGACTCGGTATCCTAAAGTATAAAATTGTAATTTACAAGTAGTTAAAAAAGAGCTTAAGAAAAGAAATCCAATAAATACAATTTACCAATTTTTTGAATAAAAATAAACATCAATAAAATTTTAAAGGTATTTAAATAATTTTATATAATAAAAAGGTATTTAAATATTTTAATTTCACATTCAAGTAATCTTTTTTAAACTCAAACCACTTTAAGGTTAAGTGGCATTTTAATTACTGCTTTAATTTTAAAGAAGATTTCAACCAAGACAAAAAGTTTCAATAGCATGTAAAGTGTTTTTTAAACTACTTTCTGCATATGAGTTAGGGTAAATAATTACTGTGGAGGGTGTGAAGGGGGAATAGAAAAATAACCGAGAAAATGTGTCTTTAATTCCATTCATTCATACACATACATACACTCGCTTTCTCTGCAATTTCGTCTTATTTTCCTTTCACTGCACAACTTCCATATACTTCCATTTCTCTCTCTTTCTTCCTCTCTCTCTCTCTCAGCTGAACTATTTCTCTCCAAGCCCAAGTCTTCCTTTTTTTTGATCGGTGAGTTTCTGGGTCTCCCACTGTCACTTTTAATTTCTGTGTATATTAGATGCTTTAGAACCTGCAAAGTCATTATTAATTGTGATTTTTATCTTCTTTTATTTCATGGTTTCTGCGGTTTTCCTTTGTAGTTGCAGTGAGGATTGTTGTGGAACCATTTCCACCCTAAAGTATATTCTTTTCAGCTTGTGATTCTAGTACTCTTTGTAAATAAAAAGCAAGTAAACAGAAAAGGAGGGGTGGGGATAGATAAACAATAGAATCTCCAGATTTTGGTTTATATTCTCCTCCTTTACAAAAAAAAAAGGTAGTAAATATTCTTGAGCAGTAATTGCTAGAATGAAACTATGGAGTTGATTTCAGAGCTTATTTCCCCCTTATAATTATACGCTTGGGCAAAATCATGTAAATGAAAGAATCTTCTTTTTCTCTCTTTGGTTGGGGCCTATTTCCTCTTTTTATTTATTTTCCTTCTTTTTGTTGAAAATTCATGCAATCTCGCTTTTTTTTTTTTTTTTTTTTTTTTTTTTTTTTTTTGTTTTTTTTTTTTTTTTTTTTTGTTTTTTTTGTTTTTTTTTTTTTTTTTTTTTTTTTTTTTTTTTTTTTTTTTTTTTTTTTTTTTTTTTTTTTTTTTCTATCGCTGTGGGTTACACTAAGGTTGTATCTATACAAGATTGTGACTGATGTCTGGTCAACTTGAACATTTTTTGCTACAATTTGAAGTTAAAATTAAGAACTTACCGAGACTTATACCCATTTTGTTTAAACCACAGTATAATTGCTGTTTTTATACATCAATTTAATCTGCACAAGATATAGATATCCATTTCACATGCTTCGTAGTTTGTGTCTGCTAGATTTTGCCATATATTCCAAGACATTGGAAAATTGGTAATTATATCATGAAGCTATAATATGATGAATTGATTTATCTTAGGCCCATCTATTTGCATCAAAATACTATATATGACCGGATAAAGGTAAAGAGGATCATCCAATAGGTTGTTTCATGAGTTAGGTAAAATTCTAATAAAGCAGTCGGCAAAGATAGCTTGGTTTCCAAGGGAAAAAGATGCCTTTTAATTCACAAATAATCCATTGTTGTACTTGAAACACGTAGAATTTTCACAGTTGCAGAAGATGATATAATAAACTATAAAATCTAAGCACTTGGAATAGTTTGCCATGGTTGAAAGATGTTAGGATAGTCCACTTCATTCCGCATGCAGTAAGTAATAGGGAAAAACCATTTTTCATTTGGCCAAATTTAATAACCTCAAGCATAATCTTCCGTGCCCCTTCCTTACCCTGCCATGGGCCAGAATAGCAAAAAGAGCCTTTTAGAAAGACCAAGTTCGTATTTTGTTATATTGTGCTGAGCATCATAAAGTATTTGATTCAGATTGAAATTTATCTGGATACTTAAAACCCATTTTGACAATCTTATTTTGTGTTATTTATGGAGTACTACAGAGCTATGACCAAGGACTTGTCTTAAAGAGCATTTTTTTACAATTCATAGGTAAGCAATGGTTGGTGCATCATGGTTTCGAACTCTATGGAAGAATCAACGGAAGGACGATGCTCATTCTGAGAAGGCCGTGCTTGGAGTATTAGCATTTGAAGTCGCAAGCTTAATGTCCAAGCTTGTTAACTTGTGGCAGTCTTTGAGTGATAAACAGGTTGCTAAGTTGAGAGAAGAGATAACAAATTCAGTGGGTATCAGAAAGCTTGTTTCGGAAGATGAGAATTTCATTGTACGTTTAATCAGTCTGGAGATGCTTGAGAATATGGCACATGTAGCTGAATCTGTGGCTAGGCTAGGGAGAAAGTGTAGTGATCAAAGTTTGAAAGGTTTTGAGAATGCCTTTGATGAATTTATCACTTTTGGTTTTGATCCATATCGGTGGGAGTTCAGTTCCAAAAAAATGGAAAAAAAGGTAAGAAGGATGGAAAAGTTCATATCAACTAATGCAACTTTGTACCAAGAGATGGAACTGCTAGCTGATCTCGAGCAAACTCTTGGAAGAATGAAGGCTTACACCGAGTCAGATGGACCAAATTTAATTGACTATCAAAAGAAGGTTGCCTGGAAGAGGCTCGAGGTGAAGAACTTAAAGGCTAGTTCTCTGTGGAACAGAACATATGATTACACGGTGAACATTTTAGCAAGATCTTTATTTACAATATTCAGAAGGATCAACAATGTATTTGGCATTCAAGAGATAATAGATGTTGGTAAAATCAAGAATCGAAGTGCTTTGAATTCTGATCACGCTGATGGTAGTCGATCAGTGTCTGAATTATTGCAACCTTCAGTCCAACCCTCTAGCAAAGCTCGGGCCACATTTGCTTCAGGACCTCTTGGTGCTTTTGCTGCTACATCTCGTCCAAATGTTCGAACAAATAAAGCTAGCATGTTTCCTTTAGATGCTGGAGACTCGTCCACAAAGCCAGGCCTAAGTTCAGTAAAGAATAGAAGTGTCAGATTTTTCTCAGGTCCTCTTGGAAAAAATTCAAAAAAGCCCGTCCCAGATAATGGAACAAATAAAAGCAGCAAGATTTGGAACTTAAATGGCCACTCATCTGCTGTAAGTGGGAAGGAAATTAATGCAAGACATAGTCGATTGACTCAAGTAGAACCTTTCAAAGGATCTATACTGACCAACAGTTCTTTGGTCACTGATAGCCGCTCAAGCTCAAATGATGTTCATTTAGCATCACAGAATCCCAATGACCCTAAGGCAAACCTTGTTACTCCTAGAAAAGAGGTTCATAGCCCTCAATCAACTTTCCATTACCTGTGCAGGTTAAAGCCTCCATCTGAATCCCTTGGTGCTGCTTCTTTAGCCCTGCACTATGCAAATGTAATCATCATGATTGAGAAGCTGGCAACATCTCCTTACTTGATTGGTCTTGATGCAAGAGATGATCTGTACAACATGTTACCGAGACGTGTAAGAGTTTCTATTAGCATCAAACTGAAGCCATATTCCAAGGCCATGGCTTCAGCAGTGTATGATGCAGGTCTAGCAGAAGAATGGACCGAAGCAATGACGGGTATATTAGAATGGTTAGCCCCGCTTGCCCACAACATGCTAAGATGGCAATCTGAGAGAAGTTATGAGCAACATTGCTTTGTTTCCCGAACAAATGTGCTGCTGGTACAAACCCTTTACTTTGCAAATCAAGAAAAAACAGAAGCAATAATTACTGAGCTTCTTGTGGGTCTGAATTATGTGTGGAGATATGCAAGGGAGCTAAATAAAAAAGCTCTGCTAGACTGTGGCCATGGTGGGGTAGATAATGGATATTCCCAACTGAATGTATAAGCACTTTTAAGTCAAGTTCATGGCAGGATTCATTTTTCAACAAAAGTGCAGTCCCTGCAATTGATTTGGATGAATCTTTTCAGGGAGACAAATCTTCTGGCTTCTTAGATCTCAGTGAATGTGAAATAGGTGCCCTGGAGCATGAGAGAAATACCCACATACACTGGTTTGTGTCAGAAATGCATTCTTGGTGAGAAATGTTCATTTTAAATATTCAGTATTATTTTTCTTGAGGAGATCTTGCTGATTTAACTTGGATCGCATATCTCATCTTTGAATAGTAGTCCTATGGGTGCATATTTATGAGCTTTATATGTATTAAATGTATAGTTTTTATCAGCCGGGATATTTCTATATTGATATCTGTTGAATTCTATAAATTTCTACGTCGGTATCTTTTGAATGGTGAGACACAAAGATTTCAAATGCTTTATATTTATGGTATGTAAAGATATTTTCTGTTTTTTTTTAATTAGTATTTAAACAATTTAATAATGTTTTCATTTTATTTCTTGTTTTTTAGACTGTTTGTTACTGACAGTAATTAAAATGATATTTTTATGATCAGTGACAGATCCAAGGGGCAAGGAGGGGCCCCTTGCTCCCGCTATAGTTCAATCAACATTAAATTGTTAGAAATATTGCGATTACTTGAAACATAGATTTTGAACTTACTATTTGATTTTTATGTGGAGAGAATTATCGAAGTATCATACTCATTCTATTCTTGATTTAAAACAATCACACCCAGAACTTATCTTTTGCCTTCATATTTTTTCTCTCCCTGTGATGCATTATTTAAGTCATGGTGGTGGGTATCACTTCATAATCTTCTGCCATATCATTCCACAAATCTAATATTACAAAACTCACAGTTCTTCCCAACAAACTCAGTAGGAGTAAATTGCAAGAAACTTTTTATTCAATATCCATTTCACAGTTCCTTCAACAGCAAAACTTGGATACCAATGGTTGGTTTTAAATCATAAAAAAAATAAAAAATAAAGAGAAAGATGCAGTGTAAATATTTGTCTTACTTAAGAAATGTTGAACCATTTATTCTGTTGAGTCTATCAGTATCTTTAAACAGAATACTACTGACAGATGAAAGATTTTGTTCCTTGATACTGGGAGTTGTTAATGGAGAAAAAGAAGAAGAAGAAACAGCCTTAAAAACCAAAATATCATTTGACCAGTTCAAACTAAATTATAACTGGTCTAACAACAAATAAGACTTTTTCGCAGTGAACATAGACACATTTTTTACTTTCGAACAAAACATCGATCAATATATTTAACCACTCAATTGTTGAAACTTAGAACACCAAAGGGAGATTTATACCGTGTGAGTAATGTATTTCGAAGCGCACATCATACGTTGATAGCGCACGATTTGGTTTAGATACTTCATATTCCCCTTTAATTATTTTTTAAACGAGTCTATTTACCTCGATCTAAAATTAGTTAATATTTAAAGTAAATTTTTAATTTAAAAGGACAACATAATACAAAACAGTTTATATTAATTTTAGCACGTTATCTAATAAAAAATATTATACTTTTTTCATACTTTCAAGTAACATTTTATTTTATTGTAATGATGATGCCATTATAATAGTTTTTTGAATTTTTTTTGTTAAATTTTATAATCTAAAAAAATTCTTTAGAATAACTTTTTTTTTTTGTAAAATAGACTATGTTTTTAATATTTAAATAATCAAATAATTTAATAAAATAAAATAACGAACTATATTCAATAATAATATTAGTATATTATTAATTTTAATATTATTTAATAATTTTAATAAGGTTATATTTGAGGCTCACCGTAAAGAACCTATCACCTAATCTACAAGAAACTAAGTTAAATTGGATGGAATTGAATTTGATACAATTAAGAAAACAGCATACTTAAAAAAAAATAAAAATCAAACACTCCTAATTTAATTCTATGACTATTCACGTTTTTTTTTTCCAACATTTAAGACTAAATCTCTCATCATAAACTTTATTTAACAATTAATGAGAGTATATCAAATGCGTGTCATGACATTGATTATATGGATTGATAACGAGGAAAATGTATAAGATATTTTAACAGGAAATAGAAATAAAACATTATTAAGTTGTATTTTCATTCAACTATCTTACACGTCATTCATTGCCAATGAATGCATTGAAAGCGATGTCACCTTATTAATACGTTAAATTTCTATTAATTGTCGAATATTTTTCTTTTCCGACAAAAGGAAAGAAAACGAATGAAACTTGGAACGTGAATCTAAATTTTAAAAGTTTAGATACTATAAAAGCTAATAAGAGCAAAATATTTATATACGTGCGTACTAAAGTATGGTACCATAATCTAATTATGCACTAAAGTTTTTATTTGAGTCCATTAAAAGTAAATAATTTATTTATTTTAAAAAGATGCATAAACAAAAAAGCTTTCTTGTTCAAACACAAATAATTATCTTATATTAATTGCCAAATTCGTTTAAAATGTAAAGACTTAAATATTGGTTCTAATTTTCGTTCAGATATTTTTATTTGGTTTAATATATATTTTTTTAATTTCGTTTTAATATTCATTAATTTTGTTTAATCTGATTTTGTTTTCTAACATTGATTAAATAATTAATGTATGGTGAGCAACATGTTATCACATAGTTTTTTTTTGTTTATAATTTTTTAGAAATAAAAAAAAATAAACGGTTAAGTTAATATCGTGTCATGTGTTTGATAAATTTTTTATATTAAATTTGGTTATATATTTTTTTTCAATTTAATTATAATTTTTTTATTTTTAAATTATGCAATTTTGTCTCTTGATTAAATTATAAAATCTTAGAAAATGAGATTTTAGAAGTGTTAGTAATTTAAAAATAATAAGATTTAATTATTTTAATGTTAAAATTTTTTAGTATAAATAAAATTGTTGAAACAAATTTTATTATTTTAAAACAGACTGTCACTAGACATTCTTTTAGAATTTTCAAACTTTTTTTAATAGGAACGTAAATTTTTTTTTTAAATAAAAAAGTTATAAAAAACTAATGATTTAAATATTGTTACTAAACATGATTAAATTGAACAAAATAAATAAATTAAAAAAATGGAGGAAATGAAAAAAAATCAGAAAGCAAACCGATGTTTAAGCAAAAAAAGAAATCGTGGACGGTGAAGAAACCGAATCAGTTTGTTCAAAATGAAAATAGAAAAAGTTTTTTTTTTTTAAAAAAGGAGAAGTTGATTCAAGTTTTTTTACAAAAAAAAATATATTTTTGAAAAGTATTTGATTTGAAGAGAAACTGTTCTGAACAAACCCAACATCTAATTAGATTTTTAATTATTTTGAAAATTCGTAAAAAATGCACAGAAAAGAAAACAATATTTTAAAGAGAATTATTTGATAAAAGAGAAAGATAACGATAGCTTGGCTTGGAACACCGGGGCGGTAGAAGCATCACTACAAACAAACACCTACAAGTTTTGTTTGGCACAATATAACTTAATAATGTGACGCGGGAGCACGAAACTTACCATACCGTACCATAACCCGCTTGAACGTTTGGTACTCTTCGATTTGACGCAACCCTTTCTCTCTCTTCTCCTCTTACATCACTCGCCGGAGTCCAACCTCCTCCGCCGTTTCCGGCATGGATGTGCCCAAGCACCGTGCCACTCGAACAACCTCTCTCCGGGATGTCTCCGACTTCTCCAAGATGGAAGTAACCGGAAGCTGGGACGCCCTCGAATGGACCAAAATTGAGGTTTCTTTATTCTTTCTTTCTTTTCTTTTTCTTTTATTCAACCTTCTTCATTTCTCGATTCAATCTGTTATTCACCTCTCTACGTAATTTATATGCAGCCAATTACGCACTTCGTTTCGAATGCGAATTTCGATTTCTTGATCGAGGCGGAGCAAGTTGTCGCCGAAGTACGCAACAATTCCTTAAACTCTCTCTCTCTGTTGTTTCATTTGTTTCCAAGATTTTTGAGAAATCGCCGTTTGTCTTTTTTGTTTTGGTAATCTAGGTTGTTTCTAGTGTTATTTGCGGAGAGGTTGTGGTTTTGTTGTTTAGAAGTTTTGTTTTGGAATGAATTAGCCTGGTTTTGATCGTGTGTGTTTAGTCTGCGAAATTGTACAGAATGTGGGGAATGAAGATAGGACTGAGAATGGTAAGGGTGATTGGGGATTTGCCAGAAGTACATGCAGGTTTGGTAGCTCATCAAAGATTCGTTTCAGAAACTTAAGTTGTATTGAACTCATCACGTTCCTTACCCAACTAGATAGCTTATAGAATTTCTTGAAAACTTTATTGGGTCAGTGGCTCTGTTGTCTTGGTTACCGTTGTATGAATACCAACGAAATAGCTTGCAGAATTTCTTGAAAACTTTATCAGGTTTAGTAGTCCTGTTGTTTTTGTTACCTCCGTGTGAATGTGCACAATACATTGTGGAATCACTGCATACTGAGTTTGACGCATGTGACCTGCAAACAATCATCCAATTTAATATCCATATAAAAATTCTTTCCTGCAACTGATTGGCTCTGAATCATTACTGTCATACACTCAAACAACATGATGGTGTAGATATTGATTGTTATGTTGTGTGATACATCCGGTTTCTGTTTTGATTGGAAAATGTGCATTGTAGTCTCCTCTGTTTACGTTTTTGATTATCATTGGTGCACAACACTCAGCAACTTGAGCATCAACTTCTTCTTTATAGCCTTTTTTTATCATTTGATTTTATAGTCACTTTAACTCCCCCCTACTACAACCAACTCTTTCTTTTCCTCTAAAAGAAACCATACTTTGTCTTTCTTCAACCTCCATACTTTTTTCACGGTCTTTATCAATTATATTCAACCTTTTCTTTAGTGAAGCTTCCTTCGCTTCTGCAACAACTTCTATAATATGAAAATAAAATTCAGTGGTTGAAACTTGATTTTCAAGTATGTGTTTTTGTTGTGTTGTGGTAGTCTATAGAACCCAATATTGTGGGTTCTATTAGAACTTTAAGACTTGTTCTTTTCAAAAGATGGCCAGGAGTATTTTGGCTAACGTCTATACGATGCAGTAGTTGAAGATGTTTCTTGAAGCTGATTCATTGGTAGGAATGAAGTAAAAGCACGATCAGTTGAATGTTATTTTTATTCTATGGGCTATGAATACATACTTCTCTGTGTCTGGCCATGAGATGCCTTCAATGGAAATTTTAGTTACATGTCTTCTCCATGTCTCTACTCTTAAAAAGAGCGAAAAATTGTATGTGGAGGCAGAAATGGTTTACCTCAGTGTTCTTATTGTAAGAAGATGGGACACACTCAAGAAACATGTTATTCCTTGCGTGGTTTTCATGTGAAAACAACCAATGCATCCAAGTCAGAAAAAATTGAGCATAACCTTTCTTAGTACCAAGAATATCTTGGACTTAAATCCAATAGCCAAGCTCCATGACTAATTGATTTAGGTGCTTTTGATCACATTTTTAGTAATGGCTCCATATACATCTCAATATCTTTTCCAAAATTTCCCCATCTAATTGATCTAGCAAATGATTCTAAGGTTCCTCCCCTATTCTATATTGTAGCCCTCTTTTTTGTCAATTTACTCATTGCTGCTTTTATTGACCCATACTTGCACATATAATACACACACACACACATAATATACAGCTGAGTGCCAAAGTGAGCAACTCAGTCTTTTCTTCTCAATATTTCAAGTCATTATGGAGCCAAACAGGGTGGAGGATAGTTCCCGGGGGGAGTGGGGAGTGGGGACTGGTGGATAGGACTTTGTGTGCAGAGTGTGGGTCAGTGTTCTGTTCCTTACTTCACATTATCTCACTGCAAGCTCAATTTGGTAGATGACATTGCTTCCGAAAACAAACATATAGTCAGAGTTGAAGATATTTGACCTAGATATGACATGTTAAACACTGGAGTAGAGGGTTGATTTTTTTTTTTTTTTTTTTTAATGTAAATATGAACTAATATATATAAACATCTTATAAATGGGTTCCAGCTATTGGACTGTCTAATTATGACTTTTGCAGTGATATAATAAAAGTTAAATATTTAGTTTAGTATATGCATTTTCCTGTTACTTTCCCTTGCCTTTATTTTGAGTTCATCTCTCTTGGTTTAATTTAGTGGCAATTTTTTTGCTTTGAAATCATGTTTAGCTTGAGATGCAAAAATAATGCTCGACATATTAACTAGAATTACAAAGGATTTTTGAAAATATGTGATGCATAGAAAATGGTGCAATACTTGGAAAAGAAAAAGAGGAAGAGAGAATCAAAGCATTTGTGAACTGATAACTAAAATATACTAGAATGTGAACCTGGCTATTGGATTTTAAAATAAGCATTTGTTTTTAGAAATCCTGGCTTGCATGTACTAGAACAAAGTATACCCAAGAAAGCAACTGATTTCTCTTCAATGTGAACCTTCAACAATGAAAGAGGACGATTTTTTTTTTTTTGGATGGGGGAAAGAGGATGATAATATACCTGGAAAGCAAATGTTCCTAGAAATTTGTCTTTAGTGTGAACCTTTTGCTAACTTTTAATACAGGCTTTAATATTTTAAATTCACATTTATCATGATTGAATATATCGAATGAAACTAAGTTGGTGTTGGTGTTTATTTTCAGGGACATGGTGTTGTTCTTGTTAATACAGATGATGCTGGCACATTGATGGTAACAAATTTCCGTCTTATTTTTCTGGTAAGTTCAGTTTTGTAGTACTTTCTACATAACTCCTGGATAATTCTTTACGAGGTAGTATGATGCCATAGAAGTCTTGAATTTATGATTTGGGAATGCCTGCAACCTAGAAAGGCAATTAATACCCATAGAAAAGATAATATTAAATATATATTGGTGTGATAATTAAGAATTTTGGTTGACAAAATAATGGCATGCTGCTGCTGTAGAATTTTTGAATTTTTATTCGGCCAGACCACTTGATAAGGAGGAAGTTTTGGAGACACTATTACCTCTTCAGAAAAATGTTGCATTTTAATTTCCACGTTACCCAAACCTATTGCTTTGCTGTCATAAAAAATGCACCTTACCATTGTTTTTCTGTTGATAAATTCTTCTTTCTTCCCAATCTTTCGAGCTTCAAATATGTATGTTGTTGGTACTCTTCATAGCACCCGACCTGACCCGACCTGACCCGATCATCATGCTTGAAACTATTTAATGATTAACTCTTTAGATATATTAGAAAAAGGTGCATTTTAATTTCCACGTTACTCAAACCTGTTGTTTTGTTGTATCAAACATTCACCTTACCATGGTTTTTTGTTGTTCAATTCTTCCTTTTCCAAATCTTTCGAGCCTTAAATTTCTATGCTGTTGGTACTGTTCATAGCACCTGACCTGACCATCAAGCTTGAAACTGTAGCTAATGCATGTGTGTGAGCCTAGACATAATTCGTGATTTACCTTTCTAGCCATGGTCGATTCCAATCTTCAGTACACCAACTTCAATTTTTACTGGTGTTAGGCTTAGATATGTTCTGACAAGGTCAGTGAGTGCCTGCTAAATCAAATTTTAAAAGGGAAAAAGTGTGGTTTGAGTCCTTGCACTTTTGGACAAATCTGATTTTGGACCCAAATTAAATTTGACCAAAAGTACAGTGACCAAAAACATTTTTTCCACAAAAAGAACTATAAAATACAATATAAATTGGGTGAAAATATGTAAAATGATTAGAAAAAGAAGACTGAAGAGGGGCAGTGGAATTGGAAGCATGCTGAGTTCAGTAGGGTAAGGGAGGGGAGATTTGACAAAAGAAAGGATCCTGGTTTTTTGGGGTATTGGCGCTAAAGGCGGATGAAAAAAATGAGAAACTGCCACTAAAAAACTGCTCTATCTAAAAGAAACTGGTTTGGAGTGTTGCATTTAATGGAGAGAGGAGAAAAAAATAAAGTCACCGACTGAAAGAGGAAGAGTTTATTTTTTATTGTGTGCTGGTTGATGTCCCTTGATTGCTTAGGTGTTTATCTTCTTTTGTAAGTCACTTATGTATTACACTTGCAGAGTCTAACTTTTGATTCATATGCTGAACATTAGCATCTGTTGTATGGAATGTGAATTATATAATTAGTTTATGGAACATTATTTTCTTATGCCAAATTCTGTTTCTTTTATTGGATACAGTTGGTGGCAATTATTTGCCTCACCTTCATCCAATGTCAGGCTTATTAAGCTCCTGAGTTCTGTTGCGGATTGGTGTGCCTTTTTTGTTACCTGCCTAGTTATTTGTAAATAACCTGTATTGACTTTATTCTTTGATTTCCTTGCATTTTCTAGAGTGAGGGAACTAGAAAAGTCATTTCCCTTGGAACGATACCACTGGCAACCATTGAGAAGTTTAACAAGATAGTAAGTTCATGCAATATTTTCTGCCAACTATTTTCTTTTGTGTGTATATTGTTATCTACTTTAGTTATGCTGCATTAGATTGATCCAAACTTTCTCTTTGTCTGCTTCACATATATGTTGACATACTAGTATATACTATAATCGGACATGTGAAATGAAATTTGAATAATAATTTTGATTGACCATGCATATCCCTTTTGCATGCATTTTTCAGCCTCCATTTTAGTCCCATCTATTTCTTCACTTATTTTTGTTTTATTCTTTTCTTCGCCTTTCAATGTACAAATGTTCACGTGGACACACTTTCATATTATTTTACATTAGAATTTAGCAATTGGTTGTAGAATACATGAAGTCTTGAATTTATTACTAATTGTTTTATGTACCACAAATACCCAAAGTATACTTAGACTGATTCATTAATGGAAATTAGAACTTTGATATTTTAAATGGTTAGTTCTATAAAACAATTTTTTTGAATGATTCTGGACTTTTTTATTTGATTGACTTGTCAATGAGATGGATTTGTGTCATTAGGTGATATGCTCATATGAGCTCAGCAACAGGAACTATTATCTGTACTCTTTCTCATTCTATTAATGTTGTGAAAATAATTATATTTATGTGGTGTTATGACTTATGAACATATGAGTGTACTTTTTGTGGCTTGATTCTGGTACCTTCTTTTGTTGCAATTATCTGGAATCTCATACAATGCTCTCTTATAAATCCAGGTTGTAAAGGTTCAGTCAAATAATCGTTATGTAGACAAGACACCAGCTCAGAGACTGCTCCAGGTGATTGGTATGCAAAAGCTTCTCTAAGTCAATATTTTCTTTTAAATATGTAATTAATGAAATAACTATACAAGATTTGTACATAAATTATTAATTATTAAATAGGAGATAAATCTTGCAATTGATTGGAAACCTAAGTTCCCTTCACGGTTGACTCTTTACATTCAATAATAGGTCAAATGAAACAATGTGTTAACGTAGCCTAAAACGCATTTACAATATTGGTTATAGACCTCTGTATCATACCCCCTTACTCAAGATTCCTTCAGCCTTAAAGCATGGACAGTAGACATGCTTGTTCTTCTTTTTCTTAAATTCAACATATTTTAGAAGAATGGGGTTGACAAAGATTGCAATCATGTCGTGCCCCACTTAACCATATATGCTTTGATACCATGTCAAACACCAACTTTCCTAGAAATTTTAGTTGTTAGGGAAGGCACACAGAGTCGGTTTTATATTTCTGAGAACTATTAATATGTTGCAAATTTATGGGCACCTTAAATTGCTTGCTCTTTTGGTATATTCATTAAGTGTACTATGGTTTTAAACGTTCTATTGTAATCTGTGATGACAACTTTTATTTGGAACAATGTTATTTTGAGTTTGGGCTAAAACTGGGTAGAACTTTAAATTTTGATGTCTTGATGGCTAGCTAGTTAGTTCTTTCTGTCTGTGTATTTATTTTTTAATTAATATTAATAAATACTAGCATACATTGTGTGCTGCTTCTGTTGGGTGTAAAGTGCATGGCGTAAAGGATTTACTTTATGATATAAATTGAGCAGCTTTCTGCAATAATATTTTTTGCGTTACTTTTTTCCTTTTTTATTAAGGGGGGATTCTTTATACTCCACATTTGTAGTATTGTAGTGTGTTAAATCTAAATAGCCCTTTTTTAATAGAGGAATAATAATATTCTTGATTTACTTATGCAGGAAAAGATATGAGAATTTTGGTCTTCAGTTTCAGACCACGTACAAAACAGGTAATTCTACCAAGAAAGTAGCTGTGTGACCTTGTAAAAGGGTGTAAGTTTCACTTTTATCGTGGTTTTATTTACACTTTTGAAGTTCATCTTTATAAATGGTCAAAATGTCATTAACATCTTTTAAATGAAAGGCTGTTGTGAATACTTCTAATGTATCAATTTAGTTCCCCTTTTTCCCTTCATTCCTTCACCGGGAACTGCAACCAAACCCAGAAAAGTTTTTCACATGGATCCTATGTGATCACCATGAACGACTCTAAGACACATGTAATTGCAGCGAACAGGGGTACAATGAAATACAAACCTGTGTTTTCTTTTCAGCAGGCCTTTGTAGATGATCCTTGGACAGGATAGATGTGGCTTGATTTTTTTTGCAAGTTCTCTTCAAGATATATGCTTCTACTAATGAATTAATTGATTTTTTCATTAATATGCTTTTAACCTTATAAATTTTGGGGGCCCCAACATTTAAGGTTAGTTTTTGGTTTACGTATGTGATTATGGGATTGTTTTAAAATACATAATCCTAGTTTTAATATACACTTGTAATAAAGATTAAAAATATAGAATGTATCAAATAAAAAACTTCCTAAAATACATAATGAGCAGCATGGTTTTGACAAATATAGAGCAAGTTTATCTTCTTACTGACTGTATTCGGGTTTCTATAACCTCTCATTGAGTTTTTTTACAAAAGTCGAGGAGGTGCTTAAGTTGTTTCACAACGAAGGTAAAGTGCACAACAATTAGGGGATGCCTACTGATAGCGGATCATCAGCAAGAATCAGATCCAAGACCTTTACATTGGTTCAGCTTAAATCATGACCGTCCCAATTGAGCCAACTTTCATTGGCAGGAAAAAGCAAGAAATTTAAGTGAAAATGCGGAAATTTAATTATATTATATACTAGTTGGAATTCTTGGTGCTCTATTAATCATTTTATTATACTTGATGACATAGAAAATATCTGAAGTAGTTGTTGGTACACTTAACTTTAAAAGTGTTGTAGGCCAGTGAGGATGTCAGTGGTTGCTTTTTATTTTCTTATAACATGTTTGGGATCTAATGATAATTGTGAAAATTTTACAGAGACGTGTGGTGTTTGATGCGCTACTGAGGTGTACAAAGCCAACAAGATTGTGGGATCTTTATGCTTTTGCTTCAGGACCTTCCAGGTTTAAGAACGCTACTCCACTGGTCCGTTTACTAGATGAATATTGTCGGCTTCTTTGCCTTGGTTCTTATCATGCATCAATGGATATAATTGAAAATGGGTCGTTCACCTGGTCAAATGAACTATGGAGAATAAGTAGCGTGAATTCCAATTATACAATGTGCCAGAGTTATCCATTTGCTTTGGTTGTTCCAAAGATCATTAGGTAATTTATTGAGGCCAAACTTTCTACTTTTTCACTAGTTGTGATTTTTGTCTATATTGACAAGCTTGAGACCCCTGAACCACTATTTGTTTACCACGAATTGTCTCAATGCTAGTGATGATGAAGTGCTCCAGGCATCCAGCTTCCGTGCAAGAGGTCGGCTACCTGTAGTTTCATGGTGCCATCCACGTAAGTGCAGAATCTAGGTTTCATTTATGTTTCTTATTTTTCCATTCTTTTCTTCTCTGTACTTTTGCCATTTGTTATTGTAATTAGAGGATGGCCTTCTAACTCTATGGAATTACTGATGACAGTGACTGGAGCAGTTGTTGCACGATCTTCTCAACCCTTAGTTGGTATTATGATGAACATGAGGAGGTAATGCTTTCTATTTTATCAAATATGCCCTCTTAAAAGCAAAAGAAACATATTGTTTGTTCCAGGTGCATTGTCAAATGGCATTCTGGTGTAATGCTGTTGTAAATTTTGTGTAAACATCATGATTAGTGCGGTATTGTGTTCGTTTAATGTGGTATATTGTGAATGGAGTGAACTGTGATTTCTTTACATCTTATGGTGTAGTGATTTCATTTATTTGTTTTATGGGGGAGAGGGGACTGTTTAGATCTTTTCTTTTCTTTTTTTCTGAATGATGCTTTCTTTAAATAAGTTCTTTTATAATAAATGAAATGAACAGAACACTGACAAGCTTTTTCATGTTTTTTCCTCCAGCAACATGGATGAAAAACTTGTGGCCGCACTCTGTGGCAAGCTAGATAGTGGCTCAAGGAGGTAAGATGTATATTAATATCATACTCTTTCATCGTGTTATGCAGGCAATGTACATCCCCATTTTACCTTGTTGAATCTTCATTATAAAGAATGACAGTGAGCATAGTTATCAAAATTGTGACTCAACTTGTAAACTCGAGTTTACGTTTCCACTAGCTTAAACCTGTTTAACTCGCTAGAATCGTTTTTAAGTAGGCTCATGGAAACTTGAACAAACTTGGTTAAACTCGTGTGAAATTGTGAGTTTAGAGGCAACTTACTGAGCTCAGTTGGACACTAGAAATTAGCCAAAAATGACACTAGCTTTGTTTGTTTCTAGGTCAAGATATATGCAAAATGCACCTAGGAAATGATTTCATGGGTTCATTGGTTCTCTCGCAATAATCTGGCTATTTTGGGTGTTGATGTTGCAATCGCCTATTGCACCAGTAGATCTCTCTTGGTGTCTTTTCTGCTCCGCTCTGTTTTTGTGTTTTTGATTCTCCTCCACACTTTGCCATCTCACTACTCCCATTTATTTTCTCCACCTCAGTTTTAGGGTTGCAGGCTCACCATATTAGGGTTTTATCTCTTTCGATTTCAATCCGCTCTAACAATGCTGGACCACTGGGCCTCCTTCTTACTATGTTGAACTGTTGGGCCAACATTTAAGTTCAATATTTTTTTTAAGTATAATATATCATATAATCAATTAGAATAATGATAGAAGAAGAATAATATTAGAAAAAGATATTTAAAAATATATATATAATACGACAAACTAATAATAATAATAGATATAAAAATTGTTATGTTATTATGTTATTTATTGTATTTTAAAATAGTCTCTCTCTCTCTCTCTCTCTATATATATATATATATATATATACACACACCGTTGGAAAGTATCATGTGTCAAAATTTGGTTTGTTTTCTACTTTAGAACCCCTTTGTTTTTTTTCTACTTTTTCTACAGGTCAAGATTTTTTAACTGCTTGGCTATGGCTGACCAGCCTGCTCTGCACTGTTTTTTTGTGGGCGAACAATGACCTTTGCCACCCCTAGGGTCAGTAGGTGATAGACGCCCCACTCCGGGGTATTGTATTCTTGTTGAAGGTATTTAATATCATGAAGTAAGAAACAAAAATGTTGTGGCAAAGTTAGGGGCAGAAGCAAAATATAGGGCAATGACATTAGTTACTCGTGAGTTCATACGGCTGAAAACTCCTCAAAGGACTTAAATTCGGAGAAACTTCTCAAATGTATCTTATATGTGACAACTGGGCATCGTTACTCATTACCTCTAATCTTGTCTTTCATTAGAGGATCAAACATATTGATGTGGATTCTCATTTAATAAGAGAAAAATTGGAGCATGGAGACATCACCATTACATTTGTCAATTCTAACAAACAACTGATTGACACATTCACTAATCTCTAAGAAGAGGACTGATGGTTTATTATATTTGCATCAAACTAGGGACATAAGACCATATGATCTAGCTTGAGGAGAAGTTCTGTAATTGTAGGAATAAGTAGTAGATCTTATAATCACAGTAATAAATAAGGAGCTGATCCAGTATAGTGAGGAATATCTAAATTATACATGTATTATTAGGAACCTTTTTTATTTCTTCCCATATTATATCTTTTTTGCAATTAGAGAGGATATCAAATCCCTCTATTTATTGCCTTGGTTTCTTTTTCTCCATATAAAGAAGGTATACACCCTGTCTTAGAAACACAGTTCCATATTAGTGTTTCTCTCTTCCCTATAGTTTAACACTATAAAAGGGGTTTAATGGGATACTGTAGGGGGACATCTTTGAATTATAAACTTGTGAAGAGTTTCTCAGACCTCTTGAAATATCTAGCGCTTGTGTCATTCTCATAGGGAGATATTCTCTATTAGTCAATTAAAAATTACATTTCCTTTTATCTCTGTCAAGAGTTCTATCAATTTCCTTCCCCATCCTTGTTAGAAAAAACCATCTGAACTTTTTGGCCTTAACTGATTTCCATAAGTAATTATAACTGACATTTAAATATTCTATTGACAGAGTATGTGATTATATCTTCAGGTAGTTATGTGTCTTCTTTGTGTTTGTGAGGGAGTGTGGTGGTTGTGGTGTGATTTGGTCCAATTTTCTGCATTTTTTGAAACTTCTGTCCAAATTATATTTCAGAAAGTTATATATTGTTGATGCACGGCCAAGAAAAAATGCATTGGCTAATGGAGCCATGGGAGGTGGTTCAGAATCATCATCAAACTATTTTCAATCTGAGGTTGTGATAGGCTTGAACTGACCAGTTGTGATTTTTTGTTTTATCCGGTCAGAATTATAAATTTCAGTTTACTTCCGAAGTACCTGAATTCTTATTTTATGTTACCAGGTAGTCTTCTTGGGGATAGACAACATCCATGCGATGAGAGACAGCTTTGTTCGGCTCCGAGAATACATGGATACCCATGGCAGAGCGTCATCAGATGGAATGTCCTCTTTCTTGGTTAGTCTGTGAATGTTTGAACATTTTACCTGTTGCGGCATTAGATGAATTGACTGGGCTATTAGAATAACACACTTTGGAGCTGTTAGAGTAAACTGTTTTTAAAATTTTTGCTTTGATGAAAACTTTAGATGCATGCACAAAAGTATTTCTCTTATACCTCTTCAAATAATCCAGTATGGTTAAACAATTTAAGAATTCATACTGATGGCATGACATTTCTCATACTTTTCTACTGAACTGTTTTATGTATGGTTCATAAAAACCAGTGCAAAAAACTGAAAAAAAAAACTATCTTTTGTATTGAAGTTTGGATTTGATTTCAAAAATCAATCTAATCCAAACCAAACTTATAAGTATGCTGATGATTTTATTTATAAATTTACGAGATCTCTTGTATATTACCTTTATTATATAAAAGTATATAAACATAATTATCATTTTTCAAGTTGTGAATTTAATAGTATAGATTTGAAAAGTTATACAGCTATTAGCTCTATAATGACTTGTAGATTAGATACTTCATGTTTTTAAAAAAAAAAATTAGATTAATTACATATCTTGGTAATTTTTTTAATACTCCAAAGAAAAATGAAAGACTGAAATTGAAAACTGATCCAATCCCAAATGCTTTTAACTCAAGTCAATTGAATTGGATTTAAATTTTAAACTAAACTATTTTTATGGTGAATTAATGATTGATTGGGTCTGATGATTTTTCTTTTCCAAACTGATTTAATCTAATATTAAATATCCTCAGTTTATGATTGGCTGGGTTAACTATGCTGGGGATCAATTAACAGTCTGTTTCTATTTTTTTCCGAATTTTATTCTCGAATTTTATTCTCACTGTTTACGAGTTTATTTAGAGACAAGGTGGGTCAACGTGGGGTGGTGGCAATCTAAGTAGTATGTCTGCTTCGGTATCAACCCTTGGGGACAGTGGATGGTTACTGCATGTTCAGAATGTGTTGGCCGGAGCAGCTTGGATTGCTGCTCGTGTTGCAATGGAAAACTCTTCTGTTCTTGTGCATTGCAGGTGCTAGTTTAAAACTGTGAAATCTAGATTGAGAATTAACAATCTATTCCTTCTGATGATATTTAACTTTGTTTGGTATCTAGCAGCCTTTCACCCCCCCTCTACTCCCTTTTTTTTAATGCAGTGATGGATGGGATAGGACAAGCCAGTTGGTTTCACTAGCTAATTTGTTGCTTGATCCGTATTATCGCACATTCACAGGGTTTCAGGTAAGGCTGGCATTACTCAACTGTTGAATATAATTCTATTTCAATGTCACCATAGGAAGATTAACAAGTTTAACTATTTGACATTCCATAGTCAAACTATCACATTTTTTTAACATTTTGGAAAATGAATCAATACATGTGCTATTTAATTTTTCTTCACATTTTTCTTCCTTATGCAGGCACTTGTTGAAAAAGACTGGCTTGCTTTTGGTCATCCATTTTCTGATCGGGTGGGAATGCCATCTGTCTCTGGAACTGGCAACATGCCTTTCGAGTTATCTAGGCAGCCTTCAACTGGAAATTTCGCACCGTCACCCGTGCGCCAGTCAACAGGAACATTTTCATCACAACCTCCAGCTTCATCCCACTCACATAACTCCAACAACTATTCTCCTATTTTTTTGCAGGTTGGTTTCTTATTTTAGATATGGATTAAATGGTTTAGGCATTAGCCCACCACACCCAGTGTGGGAAGAAGGGTTCTGTTGTCTGTGGGCTTCATTTAATCAACTATGTAGTTTATAATAATTAGCTGGGTTATGTTTTCTCGATTTTTCCATAGAAATTTCATTCAAATAAAGACTGCAGTAAATGCTTCATTTTCCTTTTTTTATGGCTTAAGCTATTCCTTTCAAGGTTGATATCACTACGAAGTACATACATTTGCCTTGCTTCAAGAATTGATTTGTGGGACCTGTGTCCTACACCTATTCCTGTATCTGTATGACACGTGCTGGACAATCTTTACTAAACTTTATTTTGGTTTTCCATGTTTTTAAAATTGTATTTAACACCAAGGGTGCTCTTCATTTTTAAATCATTTTAAGGATGATTTTGTATTATTCTCTTGAAATGATGGTTGGATAATTTGCTTATAGTGTTACACTGGTGAGTTAGCTTGTACACAAATTCACTTAATGGCATTATTGTTATACTAGCATAAAATATAATTTTCTACCAATTTCAGCTTGGCTTTAATTATGAGCAGAGTTGCATGTTTAGATTTGGAGTTTGGATGGCTATTTTGTTCTTTCTTTGCCTTTTATATTTGGTGCTTTACTTCGATTTGAATCTACGTTTTGTATAACAGTTATCTTCAGTGTTTTTCTATTATGAGCTTACTTTCTTGTATTTGTTTCAGTGGGTTGATTGTGTTTCACAATTATTGCGGATGTATCCTTTTGCTTTTCAATTCTCTGCGGTATGCACCCTTGAATGTTTACCTATTTGTTTCGTTGCATGGTTTTCTTTCTAGTATCTTTTCTTTTAGTAACTTGTATTTTATTTTCAATGACCCAGGCTTTCCTGGTGGACTTCATAGACTGCATGCTTTCTTGTCGTTTTGGAAACTTCTTATGTAACAGGTACTTTGTTTGCAACTTGTCTTCTCCATGGAATGGTTGTGGTCATTGACACCCTTTTTTCTAACTCTAATGCAGTGAAAGGTAACAACGTAGTGAGTAGGTTTCACTAGCAAGACATAGTATAGGATTTAAGAATTATAATTTCGTAGCAATATGGACTTTTTGCTCATAGGCTGACATATAGTAAACAATTGTGAAATGTTACGCTTTATTTTTTGCAGCAGTTATGTTTCATTTATCCCTCAAATTTTGTTATTTTTACTTGGACAAAAGTATTTCCCTCAAACTTATGGTTCACTCTAATTTTAAATTTATAAATTCTTTAATTTTTTTACAATTTTAATATGTAATTTTCCTACTTTTTATTTGTTTTTTAGTAAAGGTTATATTTAAATAAAATAAGGCAAGTGTCACTTTATTAAAAAAACATAAGGGTGATGAATGTCATTTAATTTATTAAAACTATAAGGGAGGTGGATGTCTATTTTGTTATTTTGTTAAAAACCTTAGTAGTTGTATGTTTATTTTAAAACTAGAGGACGTAAATGTCATGATGCAGTATTGGACAAATTGCAGTTGTCCTGATGCTGGTTATTGTATTTGTTCTGATTACAATTCTTTTAGTGAGAAGGAGAGGCAGAAATGCAATGTTTTTGAGGCATGTGGATGTCTGTGGGCTTATTTAGCTGATTTAAGGACATCAGAAGGAGGTTCTCATGTGCATTACAATCCCTTCTATGATTCACTCAAGCATAATGGTCCTCTTCTGCCCCCAGCAGCAGCATTGGCCCCTACGTTGTGGCCTCAATTCCACCTTCGTTGGGCATGCCCAGAAGAAGCACAAGCCGGGGAGATTGAAGCACAATGCAGGAAGATAGTTATGAAATGCTCTGAGATGCAGAAGGTTGTTATTTTCCTCTATTTTCTTATTTTGGTTATGATCCATTTAAAAGCAATCGTCTTCCATCTTTCTGGGAAGTCACTACTGATTAATACATGGTTGTAGCTCCTTAGAATGCCCTTTGTGGAACTAATGATCTTGTTGGGATTGTAACAGGCTAAAGAAATGGCAGAAAGAAAAGTTAAAGAAGTTACAAATTCCATGGAGTCACTGAATGCTGAATTACGACGTGAGAAGCAGCTAAACAGCTCAGCTATGAACATGGCAAAGAGTGTGAGCAAAGAAAATATGGCTATAAAGCGTGCAATTCAGTCAATGGGGTGCAAGGTTCATGTGTCTGGTAGTGGTGAATGCACTGTTGACATTGAAAGCAACCCAGACATTGTGTGTTGTTCCTCAAGAAAAGAATCAAATAGTAATGTGCGTGATGAGAAAACGGAGGCACCTGTTTCAGTACTAGTTACAACAGAAGAAGATGATGATGGAAACAATGGGATTGTTCGGGTATGTGAAACTCTATGCCCATTTGGCTCTGCAGCTGGAGGCTGTAGGTGGCCGAAGGGTGGTTGTGCTCAACTAGGTAGTCAGTATGTTGGCCTCAAGGCAAACTTTGATGCATTTGACCAGCTGTCAATTGATGATACTTATTTCAAGTCTGAGTAACCAATTTTGGTTTCTTTAAACATTCAGAATGGTCGTTGATTCTTTTTAGCACTCCTCAAGTAGAGGACCCTCTCATTTTTATAGGGTCTCCCAAATTGTACAGGTTATCGGAGTTGGCTGGAGATCATCATCATGGTGGTCCACATTCATATCTAGAATAGTCGCTCAATCATTGTTCTTCAATAAGATCAATTTTGTACAGATGATCATTTTATATCTAGAGGGATCAATGTATATAGCAACTATAATTCGCAGCTCATTCTTGCAGAACACGGTGACTTGGTATTTATTATATTTCACTAAAATAAGACAGGAAAAGGTTTTACAGGTTCAATAGGTTAGTTATGACAAATAATTTTAAGTGTGTGGATATAACTGTCAACCATATCAGTACAATAGTGAAGCGAGTTAAGTCATACGTACGTTGGAGTTCCAATACACGGATAGTGTAGGATTTTGAAAAAGACAAGGATACGTGTGTGAAAATTAATATATTAAGATTGGTCAAAAGTACAAAAATTTCAATAATTAATCTGAATATGACCACCATTCCTTTCTAAAAGCACCTAACGATGGAAGGAAGCAGTTGAATTGAATCGCATTCTATTCATTCAAATCATCCCTCAACAACCAACGTCCAAAGCACCTTGCGGTCAATATTTTTAGTTAATTTTTATGTACACACCTTTTTCGTAATTATATTATAGTTTTGATAACTATTAATTATCACGCTAAATGCTATATAGTTTGGATACGTTCTAAATGTAAGTTTATTGTGATAACATTCCTTTATAATGTAGATGCGGATACACAAACGTGTTATTTATATCGTTATATACTTTTCCAAAATTTCTGTGCTGCACTATTTTTTCAACAATAATAAAAGTTTTACTTTCTAATAATAATAATGATATAATTATTATGTTCGTGTAGGATCTACTACCTTCAAAATTACTCCAATCAAATGATGTATCGACAAAAGTATTTTCATTAAACTTTAATTTCAAAACAAAATTTCAATATTTCTAGTGCTACCACAAACAAATCACTCCTCCAAACACCTATCCATATTCATTTAATTTGATACACATTACCCATCTATAGATGTCTGTTATTGTTAATAATATAAGACTAGAATTAATATAAGTATTGAATTTTAATTCAACAAAAGAAGATAATAAGGTTAAAATGACTAATATTTCAGTAAGATAAAGTAATAAAATCCGGAAGGACATTTAAAGGGAAAGGGAGCAATTTAGTATTTGTTTTGCGTATTTCATTATTACTAAAGCTTATTTTGAAAATAAATTACAAGATTGAGAGTATGAATAAAAGGATCTTATACACCAACGATTAAACACATGTCAATTTCAGAAATGGAATTTTATAAAACCAAATTATGTCTGATTGGACAAATTTAAAAATTTAGTAGCAAAGTATGTTACAATAATATATATACCTTAGTTAAGTTTCCTTTAAACTTTTCTGGATGAATTTTAAATATAAAATAAATTTAAATTCTATTTTATTTTATTTTAATTCAAAAATAAAAATTTGCGGGAGATCGCACATACTACCTACTAAGTTTTATCCGCGTATCGGAATTAAAAAACCCACATGGATTTTGAGAACAGAAACGAGGAAGAATGGATGCTATTATTTGAAATGAAAGAAAATATATACTAATTCAGAAAGTAATGAACGGAATCTAATGCGAATTTCTGTTCATCGCTTGAACAAAGCTCAGTGATTACCATCATCAGAATGCCTTCTCTCATCATTGGGAGACCCTCCTCGACCCTTCCTCTCATTCCACCTCGCCCACACCCATGTTGAAATCGCGATCGTTCCTAATGCGTAAATCTACCAATCAAATCAACTAAACTTGTCAGAAAACGCAAATGGACTTAACATCATACTCAACAAATACAACAACATTACACAAACTCTTCCAGAATCATATCCAGATTCAACAAACCTCAGGAATGAGAAGTATAAGAATAATATAAGAAAATGAGAAAAAAAAAGAGCTAACAAAATAGACAAGACGCGTAGAGAATGCCACTTGAGCAATTCTGGCTTGAGGGAGCAGGGAAAACTGTCGTCAAACCATTTGCAGAGACTTCTTTCTTTCAAACTTCACCATAACACCACACTGTCAAAGGGAAAGGTCTCAATCTGATAAGTCTAACCCGATAACCCTTTCCCATGGGGTACATGCTACATCTCTCTAGACTTAGAAACCGATGGCCTCTTATTCCAACACTTTTTGGCTGCCTGTCAGTCTTCTGGGAAATATCTAAGTGAGTTTATCTAAGCTGTAACAGGTAGATATACACACAAGTGACCACAGATGTGAAGATCCTAGAATCAAAGGATATTTAAAATACATAGATCAGTTGCGATATGATGATCCAATACTAGATGATTTTTTATTACAATATTACCAAGTACAACGGGACTATTTGATCGGACATCAGAACAGAATGTCAGCCTCTTAACAGAAGCTTGTGCGACCATTCCTTAACTATGCTGGAAGTTAAACCTAATTGGGTGGAAAGGGATAGGTCGAGATTTCCAGATTTAGTCAGAACATAACTAACATAACCACCTTAATATTGCCAGGTTTTATTGTTTTTAGATAATAACAGCCCTCGCAACAGATTTCTCAAAAACAAATCCTTAAATACTTAAAATAACTAGCTAAGTCCTATAGAAACAAACCTAAAAAAAATTATGAACCTTGCAATAATTATAATATATCTTTTATAAGAGTGTGTATGAAGTATTTAGCCAAGAATTATCATGCCCAAAAAGTGTAAGCCACATTAGTCTAAGAAATTCACTGAACTATATTTTGGTTATACAACCATGAGATTTCCTAATTCCAAGGTTTCGTTTATAGTTGACCTTATGATTGCCGACCTTAAAAGAAGGTATCCATCCTTTGTGGTTAGTTAAGGAGCAGAAACAAAAGACAAATAAAATCCAATGCCAGAAGAATATTTCAGTCATCCAAATCCAAAACAAGCACGTGGAAGCATAAAATCAAGAAGAAGAAAAAAATCCTCGGATATAAAATACACTCGAGGTAAAGTACAATGACGATTGAGGGACTAGCGAAGTAATTTCCACCATTAATCCGACTATTAACTAAATTTCAGAAACAAAGAGATAATATTCGTGAACTCAAAAAATAACAGTCGCAGGCTCCAAGAGAATCCTCAAACCCTAATATAACAAACATGATTGGAATTTCAGGCTTAGAAAGAGAAACAACGATTTACCTGCCAGAGTAAAAACGGATTGGTCGTCCTGGCGGCGGGAGAGTTGGCGGCGTCGATTTCAGCCTGCAGAGGAGTGGTAGAAACCACAGTAGCTTGGGTTTTGGGGAAAGTAACAACGTTGCGCGTGAGTTTGGGAGGTTCATCCTGAGAGTTGGATTGTGGAGATGGAGGTGAAGGTGTAGGTTGAGGTTGCAACAGGTGCGGAAGAAAAGGAAACTGAAAATGGATTTTAGGAATCAAAGAGAAGAGATTTGGTGGAGACTGTTTGGGTTCCTCGGTGTCTGTGCTCATTGTTGAAGCGACGGAGATAGCAATGGGAATAAGAAGAAAACCCTAACAGAGATAGTAATGGAAGAAGATGAGAAACCTGACGTGTTTATATAGAGAGAAAACGAGGTTTGGATGGTTGAGAAAGTGTAAGGAGGTAGTTGGATGGTTACGACGTCATTCCTTACCACCTTACCTTCTTCATTACATCTCCACTGTTACTTAACACTGTTACGCTCTTCATATCCCTCTCATTAATTTAAATTAAGTTAAATTAATCATACTTATTTTAAAATTATATTTTTAATTCTTGATAATTAGTGAATTTTTGGTTTATTATATATATAAATTTATATTTTATGAAATTTGGAATTATTGTTTTATTCTTTACAAAATGTGTAAATTATAATTTTTATCTTACAAAAAATTCCCTAGTCTCCTTTTAATTAAATATGTTTTTTATAAATAATTATAATTATGTTATAATGTTACAAATAATATATTAAAAACAAAAACATATAAATGAGTCGTATATATTATAAACTTGTGATTTTTTATAAAATCAATTTGGATTGAATGAAGTAGTAAAATTTACTAATCCAATAAAATATGTCAGTTTTAAAAATTATTATTCAGTTACATAAGTTACATAATTGTTTCTTATATATAGGTGTGAGAAATGCGTGAATCTTGTGAATTTCATTGTAGAATTAGATAAAATGTTTGGCGCTTATGAGATGCATTGAGATATTTGTATCGTAGTAGAATATTCTTGATGTTTGGCTCTGTGGATCAACTATTCAGTGTGAAGATATTAGGTCAACACAATCATTTGATTCATTATTTTGGGTATAAGAGTATACGTGTATTAATTCCCCATAATCATAATGCTAACAAAATCGACAGGGTTGAAAGAATTGCTTGGTTTTGAGATAAATGATAGACTTGGAAAGAAACTAAACACCGGTGTTTGTATGTATTGCTATAAACTCTTTACATATCTGAAAACAAATTATATGTTTTGGCATCAAGAACAATTTGTCTAATAGATGCTATTCCTCCAATTACAACTAAAATTGACGATGCTCCTGCGATCAACGTGTTCACCCAAAACATAATGGTGTATTTTGAGGGCTTGAAAGTCATATTATAAAAAATCATAGGCAAAATGAAATCAAGAGGAATGCATCCAAATGCCCCGAACAATGCCATTATATCTGGAAAGAATGGCAACATTGCTGCTAAAGCCGTGGCTGCTGCCACTGCCACTGACCGAAGTACCACCCTTGGCACAACATTGCGCATCGAGAATTGTCCCATTTTAGGGTCTCCAAAAGTTGCTTCAAATATTTCATTAGTTGGTTGCAGATAAACCTGTAACATAACATAACCAATCTATGGTTATTCATCATGCGAATTGAAAAATTGACAAATGTAAACAAGAGGCTTTTCTTACCGCAGTCAGTGCCATCACTTGTAGCAGAATGAAAATATTAGTCATCAAGAAAAACCATTTGGGAAGCAAAGGCTTTTTTGTCTCACTAAGGAAATTGGAAAGAACTGAAGCACCAGATTCATTACCAAATGCCCAATAACCTGATATGGCCACACTAAAATAGGTGGTAGCTATTACAGAATAACAGACACACAGTCCCTTCAGCATTTTTCCCTTCACAGGAGGCGCTAAAGTTGCCTGCACATTTCAAAAAAATTCTACTTAGTGACCTCAAATGATGCATTGCTGTCTAATTGGTGTTTATTCTGTTAGAACTGAACACAAGTTTTAAGTGAAGTTTTCATACTAAATTTGCTTTTTTGATTGCATATCTAACATTTGTTTCTCTGAAAAATGAGTACCAAGATGCTACACAAACCTGTATTTCAGGAATGATTCCACTAGCATATGCGGTTGCAATGATAGAGATACCATTGAAGACACCAAAGAGTTGATCAGCATCAGAACCTCTAACAGAATAATGCCTAGGTCGCGCGTATTTTGAGTGACCTGTGGTGGATACAAGCAACACATCAAGTTGATTACAAATTTGCCAGCAACCGCAATTGTGTTTTCCATATCAATTTTCCTTACCTATGTATATAGAACCGACCGTGACACATGTGGCATACAAAACACTAAGAATCAGAGAAATCATATTAACGTGCCTCAGGGAGTGAAAAGATGGAAGTTGAGCCAAAATCAGTGTTATGGCTCCACATATAATAATAAACTGATAGAGCTTCATTGATCCCTCTGGGTAGTAGAGCTGGTAAATGAACTGCAAAAAGGAAAAAAAATGTAGCTTCTCAATAAACAAAGTAACATGAGAATGGGAAATTAAGATACTGTAATAGCTCAATGACACCAGTGATTAATTACTTTGAGGCTCTTTCCTCCCACTAGAGGACCACCAATCACCGTGCCAAAGCATATGGCAAATTGAAGCGGGCCTACATAGTATTTTGCCCATCCAGGTCCTGCCACAACATTCAAATTATACCATTAGCTTTGAATGCCACAAACCCATTTAAAGGGGAAAACAGTAACTACCAACTACTGTCTATAAAGGGGAAAAGAAAAATCAGACTAAATTAGTGGATAACACCAGAAATAAGAAAGCTTCTGTTATATAATCAAGAGGCTGAAGTGCTTTTCTTCTGAACAGTGAAAGTATATAGCATGCTGATCTCATGCCGCATAGAAGAACAAGATAGTTGAGTGAAAAAATGTGAGGTTTGTGATTCATGGAATGAAGCAAAAGAGGGTGAAGAATGACCTAAAATATCTCTAGCCATGTCCCTGAAGCGAAGCTGGCGACGCCCGAGTTGAGCATGATGTTCTAAGACAACAGATAAAAGGTTGTAAGAATAGAATGTGATGACGGCTGCAAGGGTCAACCAAAGCACTCCTCCGACCCAACCCAACAGAGTGAAGGAGAAAGGAAGAGTAAGAAGCACCGGAGCCACAATAGATGTAGTCAAATGATACCCACAGTGCAACCATGATCCTGCACACATCACCGTAAGGTGGACAATTCATCAAACACCCTTCTCTCATCTTCATCGAAAAGTCAAAATCAAAAGCTTTTTTTTTATATATATAGCAAGAACAAGGAAAAGCACTCTCACCTCGAGATACAAGAACGAACTTTGCCCCTGCATCTAGCTCTGGCGGAGTAGAGTGGTTGATCGCAAACCCCTTTTCACTGTCACTTGTATAAACTTCAGAGGAGCTGCGAGTAGCATTTCCCATCTTTGTTCCCAGTTTCTCTCTCCCTCTCTCTCTCTCTCTCTGTTGTTGTATCAATCAGTTCTTGAATGGTTTTTTGTTTTGTTTTGTTTTGTTTTTCCGCTGCAGCTAATATTTAATTTGAATGTATATATGTACCTTGAGCTAGAAATAATGATAAGAATCACAGTGTATGATCTCACACGGAGAGAGAGATAAATAAGAAGCGATGATGCAAGTTGACATGAATGTTGAAAAAGACGAAAAATAGTTTAGGTGCAGAAACATGATTGAGTGAGGGTGGTCAAAGAAACATAACCACAGTGAGTTGGAAAATGATAATTTAGAATGGTTTATGGGACATTGACACACAGATGTAACAACTTGGTCGATGATTAGTTTATTATGAATGCTTAGGGTGCCAATAAAGCATTAAGGTGGCTCATCCAACATCAATATTCAAGTCAATTTAATCAGCTGTACTCAATTATATTATATTATATATATATTTTTTTTTTCAGATGGCACATTCTATGTATTTTTGCAACAATGGTTGACCAGATCCACCCTGGCACCATACAAACATTTTCATTTCACACATGCAGGAACCTGCCACGCCTCAATTCTCTCATTTCTTTCATGTTTCCAGTATTTCAGAATTTTTATGAAGTTCAATCAACTCTTTCTGTACTTCTATAATCTATTAGATGATTGTAACACTAATATTTACAAGGGTTAAATATATTTTTTTACTGAAACTTTAAGTGAAAATTAGAATTAGTCCCACTTTAAAATTTTGACACAATTTAGTTTTCTAATTTTAGAATTGCGTAAATTTAGTTCTTTCAACAACTTTTTCTTTTTAAGTTGATTTAACGTTTTGAATACGTTTTACGATAGTTTATTAGCTAACATAGAAGTAAAAATGTGTCAAACGGTATAAACAACTCAAATCTGATCATGAAGTACGTTCGAAACATCAAATAAACTTAAGAAAATTGGGTTAAAAGGACTAAACCCACGCAATTGTAAAAGTTGAGGGACTAATCAAAAGTTTCGAAAAAGAACTAATTCCAATTTTCACTTTTAAAAAAACTAAAAACATATTTAACCCTATTTATAATAATTATCTTACGGGTTAGGTTAATCATCAGTTGTATTTTTAAAAAGTTAAATATATTTTAGGTCTTTTAATTTAAAATCTTTTAATGTATTTTAATTTTTACAACTTATATAATTATTTTAATTTAATTATATTAAATTTTATTCATGCAACAAACATGTTAGTTTGAGATTTAAGTAGTTTAAATTATTTGATATGTTCTTATCTAAATTCTAGTATGAAACAGTTTATTAAGTAAAAAATTTTAATATCTTTAAATTAAAAATACTATATTTATTTATTTTTAATATTTAAAAATCAAAAGGTTAATTTAGAACTAACAAAAAAATATAAAATATTTTTATATTTCAACTTTTAATTTCTTTACTTTACAAAAACACAGACAAAGAAGCCTTAACGGTATTATCACAACAACAAAAGAAAACCTTAACGGTATTAAATATTTTATGCGGAGTCAGGTGTTGTATCCAGTCAAAGCAAAATCTGAATAGATTAGAACATCTATAAATTTTATTTCAAATTATAATGGATCAAATAAAAAAGTTATTAATTTATTTTAATTTTATTTAATTTAATCTGTTTTAATAAAATTTGGAGTGGGTTTTGCAGAAAGATGCGGGCAATGTATTGACTTATAAGATTTTGAAACCAAGAACGTAGACTAATTGAGTCAGAGATATTTTGTAGAATTGTAAGAAAAGAGAAGATATTATGTGGAATTCAAACCATAAATGAGTGGATAGAATAATGTTTTCTTAGATCGTTGTTAGATTCTTATTCATTATAGTGACACTAATATAACAGACACAATTTTACCTTGTTAGATTCTTATGCTTTTACTGACATGTGTATTTGAAAATTTACTTTTTTGGCATGTGTTACATTGTATCTGGGTACAGTTAGGAGATGATGGAGAGAGAATAATTTTCTAGTTCGGAAACAAATTTCTTTATGTAATGATTAAAAATAAAATGTTTTTTTTTTTCTTTTCAGCACAGAAAGTTATGATTATTTAATAAGTAAATTAATAAATTGAAATATTTTATTTATTTAAATTTGACTGTTAAGAAATAGTTTATAGCGTTATTTTAATTTGACTTGAATTTGGTAATAAATAAATAAAAAGGTCCCTGTTGATCTTGATTCAAACTTTGTCTTTCTAGAAATAAGATAAACTTTAAAATTAAACGTAGACTTGATTTTGGTAACTAAGATTAGGTGGTAAAAATTGTCTATTTATGTTTATCCTTTTCAGATATCGAGAAAGCAAGTAACAAATATAGAATCTCGTATATCAAAAAATAAGATAAAAATTACTTTTGGAATTAGGTTTAATTTAATTTACTTTAATTACATTGGGATATATTTTATTTTAGATTTATATTTACAATTTAAAAACTAACATCACACTCACCCCGAATATCTTGGTAAAAAAAAATAAGATTTTGATAAATGAAATTTGAGACAGCATATCTATATATATCAATAGTATATTTTTATTTTTTTTCTTAATTTTAAATAAGGTACAGCTTATTTATATGATAACATTAAGAAAGTGTGATTTATGAGATTATGTTTGATTTGGAATAGTTTTAGAATGACTTGAATGCAGTACTTGTGTACTTGATAGAATTAAAAACATTTTTAATCATTTAGAGTTGAATTAGAATTATAGAAAAACAGAGACACTAATTTATTACCACTCATCGAATTAAGGTTTAAATATATGTTAATAAACATTTGATTACATAATTGTTTTCGCAATACGATACTTGTTAACAAAAAGTATCAGCATCTTCAAAATTTATCCAACCCTTTATAAAGAAATTTTATTGAGAAATTTTAAATATTTAATGTATAAAAAATTACATCACATATGGAAAACAATTAAAAGTGTAACAAACAATCTCATTTTTCATGTGTTACATATCAAGGTTTACAAGGTCAATTACGTACGGGCAACAATATATGTGAAATTCGTGCCCTATTCTTTATATAAATATCTAAAACTCCAATAAAAAATATAAATGTCACAAATCAAAATAAAAATAACTTAAATAGACGAACAAACGCACATATTCTTACAAATGTTATTTTTTGGATCTTAAATAGGCACATTAGGGAATAAAAAAAAGTATTTAAATTGTTATAACTTTTTCATTCTTATCTATCTTAATGTTTAAAGTTTTTTGAGATAATATCATTATAATTATAATCAACTAGTGCATCTAAGATATTTTTCAATTTAAAATTCAGAATTATCTCACGGTTTTATCATTAGAAGGGTCATTAAAAGGTTACAGAAAAAAATATGTATTTAAATTTTGTCGTTATTTTTTGAAGGTATGAAACATAGTGTAATAATTATTATTTTTTAGATATTTTATAGATATAATTATTGATGATTAGTCATCATAAAAAAAAAAACTTAATTGACCATATTTTTAGATGTATCGTTTTTATAATTTCGTGTTTTCTACTAATTTATTATATTCAAGTTAAAAAATTAATCGATGGTGACTCAACAAACAAAATTTACTCTAAAATTAATAGATGTTCTTCAAAAGACCACATGGAGAAAAAACTTAACTCCTCTATTAAAATGCTATTCAAGCTGAATTCATAACTTTATTTAAATCCAATTACACTCATATCATTTGTCTTCAAATAAAAATAAATAAGAAAGTTGACTTTTAAAAAAAATAATAAAACAATTAAATTTATGTTATATTCTAAAATATTTTTTCTTATTTAGTTTCAAGTTAATAGGATAAAAGAAAATTGAGTATATTTTGTCCCCCAGCTTTAATGCAACAAGCTATAGCCAACGTTCAAAGTAAGGATCCATTGAAGTTTGAATTTTCCTTCTCCGTCGGCTCATAACTCTTTCCAATTAAACCTTTGAAAATGACACTAATACTAATAATAATCAACAATCACTTATTCATGCATGCACGTTTAGTTTATCCCCATCAACAATATCTTAAGCCAAAAACAACATCAATGAATAAATGAGTTTGAAAAGTCTGAACTCTGCTTATTGGACACTCTACTTTGATTTCATGAACACAAATAAGAGTGATCCTCTCATTCACCAAAAATATCTTCAATGCTTTTCGTGAATGTTTCGGTCTGAAACTTAGACCAAAAATACACCTAATTTTACACTTTTTGCGTAACATTTTTAAACAATATCCATTTTATTCGGTTTGCTAACGGATCCAAAAGCTACAAACACAGTAAATAAATTCATCAAGAATTTCAATTTTTTTTTCCTCAACCTACCTAACTTTATTTGATTTCTCCCTTCTTTAGGATTTGTTTATACTTTCTTTTAAATGTCTCCTTTTTCTTTTTTACTTATCAAATATTTGCGCGTATGCATAATTGCATATGTCTGGGGTGTGCCCCGTTAAAGTAAGATGCTCTGCACTTTTTCATTGAAAGTGAAACGGCGACAACGCTTTTTGTTAGAACCTTCTCCTTAACGACCAGTGTTATGTTATTATCTTAACCTCGTAAGACATAATGTTTGATGACATTTTGGGGCAAAAGCACTATTCTGCTGCAACTTTTTTGAAAATTTATTGAAATGGTTAAATTAAAAAAAAATTACGAATATGAATAAATTGTATTATTTTCACACGATTTTAATGAAAATAAATAATGTTAGGGTAAGTTCAAATCATACTAAGTGGACATGACTTTAATTTTTGGTATACTTTTTTGGACGGATGAAAATACTATGTTTTGAAAAATTTCATATCGTCTAAGATAATGTAGAGGTGAGTGTTAGCAACTATATATTGGGCTTTAAATTCATGATATTTTTCATCCCAGTTAAACATACTTTAAGTTTGTATTTAACTTTTCTTATACTCTTGTAATAGAGTAGTAGAGTGTTGTGATGTTTGTGTTTAATTCTTGTGTTTGAGAGTATAGATGTACTTGGGTCAAAGGGTATGAGAGAATAGTGTATATGTTGTATAAATTTTCACAGTGTTATTCTTTGGTGTTCGTGATTTTTTTCCAATTTTGGGGATTTCTATCTTATATCCTTGTATCCCTTACTTTTATCTTATTTGTTTGTTAATATGGTGATTCTTGAAAATAAAGACGGTAATATTCTTCATTGATAATGAACTTTTTCAAACATATTTTATATTTATTAAAGTTGTATCAGAATATCAGGACTCTAATTTGATGTTGATAAAAGTCATGTATCAGATATACTACTCCAGTTTAAAATATTCTAAATTAAATTCATATATGACTAACATTATTTTAACTTTAGAAATATTTTAAACTAAATCATTTTACCTTAACCCTATTTTTTTAGAATTTCTTACGGTGAAGTTTGTCATCATGAGATTGCAAGGGTTGGGAAAGATATGTTCTCTTTTGTTGAGGATGAGATTGCAGTGAAGTACAAATGTTCTTCTTTCTGTTTGGAATAGACAACAAGACAATACAACTCCTCTAATGCAGGGATGAAATTAGGCAACAAAGAACATATGCATGCATGAGACAATAAGTAAGGGTAGACAGCCACTAGAAAAATGTCATTATGCTCATTACGTCAGCATAACATCATTTTGGGAGTATAATTCCATGTGACTCTATAACCTCTACATTAATCTAAAGTGACAAGGGTCTGAAAAATTACTCTGTTACTAGATATGCATGTCAATCTATAATATATGTGCAATTATAGATTGTTATAATATTAGACTAACATATTAGTTTCTTCCTCAACACTTTGTTAGTATAGAAACCTCTAAAATGTGTAAACTTTATGTGAAGGTACTTTATAACTTTTTTTTGTAGAAGGGTTAAAATACCTCAAATACTCTATTTTATTTATTTTATTATTTTTTACTGATAAAAAAAATGAAACGTCTTATCCATTTTAGTAAAATTTTTCAAATCTATCCATTTTAGTAATTTTTCTAAATGGGGCTTTATCCACATTTTGCAGTGGTGTCTTGCTCTTGCTAGGTATTGGGGTTTATCCACTTTGTCTTGTTGACAAAGGGTATATGGAAATGGAATGGAAGGTTCTCTGGAAATGTGTGATAACGGTCCACAAAGAAGTAAAGTGCTTTTTGTTGTGGACGATCAACAAACCAAAAAAGTGCTTATGTGGCCATCGGAAGGTTGTTGACCATTGCCTGAGATTTCCAAAAAACGAAATTTAGTGGATTCACATTTTTGTATGTAAGTTCCATACGAAGGAAAACAAATCCAAGTCTCAAAGATCAAAAAGATGGTAGGAATTATAGACTACATCAAACACATTCCAACTCCAAAAAAATTATTAATTGCTTAATTCTTACGCAAAACATGTAGACGCCGCTTTAATAAAAGGCAAAAATACGTGTAATTCAAGTCGACAAAAAAGAAACCAGGAATAAAGTGAGAATATTCAAAATCCCAAACCCTCAAACCATACAAGTTTCTATGCTTTAACATTTTTATTACACTTTTAACTCGCTATAAATCCAAATAGAAATATTTATTCTTATTATTATTATATTGCAATAACACAACGCTTATTTCATGCAAAACGTTATTGTAAAATTAAATAAATAATTAAATCCTATATTTTCTTCTTTCTTCCCTCGGTGTAAATATTGTTGTAAAAATTGACTTTGACAATAGGTGGGCGAAATTTAAAACATCTCAATCCATTTGTTGAGAGTTTTTTCTTTCTTGACTCCATGATTATTATGTTTATACATGTTAAAAATTAAAGGGACTAAAATTTCCTTCTTCATTACACTATGTCATCATTGTTATCACTCGACTATCATTGTTATCACTCGACTCACACAGGTTGATTCATCATTAAGCTAAAGAATGACTAGTTTAATTCGGCTCATTTTGTAGTGAACCAGAAATTTTGCAACCGAGTCCGACTCACCACAGGTTGGTTGGTTAGTGCATTGACTCACTTACGAATAATTTGTTTTGTAATTTATTTTATATCTATTACATTATAATGAGAGTGAATTGACTTAATTTATTTTTTATAATAATGGAATTAAAGTGTTCACCTATATGAATTTGTGAACTTATATAATTAGGTAATTAGGAGTAATAAATAATTATAACAAAAGAATTTAAAAAAATTTATATAAAAATGTTGATGGGTTAAGTGGGTCAATCCAGCTTGAACTTGTGGATTAAGTGAATCGAGTTTAATTCAACCCATTTTTGAAAAATAAAATTTTTTTCAATCCATTCTGATTCGAATATGTGGTGAAGTAAGTTGATCTACCGATTAAAATTTATTTTGATATCTCTAATAGTTGTTGCACTTATGTCTTCTTATCATATTGTCATACTCTTTTAAAAAGAGAAGAGAGAGTAAAGTAGTGGGTTTGGTAGGAAATTTTTCCAGATAATCTATAACAATATATAAGGAGGATTTCCTCTTTTATGTCCACATTTCAAAATTCCAAATTTAACTTTTAAAATATAATTATTTATTAAATTTTTGAAAATCGTCTATCTTTGTTTCTTTTCTTTTTCCCTATTTATCAACAGCTATTCTCTCATATTTTCTGATATATTCCATTTTATTTTTAATAAATATAATTTTATTTTATATATTAACTTAATAATATTACAATATCATCATCTACTAGTATAATATCATACATATGTAAAAAATCGTACACACAGGTACGATAACGCATGTGTTTATGCTAGTTCATTCTAAGAGATATTATATATGTTTGGAAAAAAAAACTCATTCTAAAAATCTAATTTTTGAAATATCGCCACGTATCTCGTATGTTTTGAAAACTTTGTTTTCGAATATGTTCTGAAATGTTTACTCCAGAAATCCTATGTTAGAAAGCACATTGCGTTTCATATGTTATGAAAAGCGTGTTCCAAGAATTATGATCCAAAAATTATGAAAAACTTGAGTCCAAAGATTCGTAGAATAAATAAGTTGGAATTCAGCTTTATAAAATAAAATAGCCATTCTAAAATTATGGGGGTGTAGTTAGAAATTGTGTGAGTGGAGGAAGAAAAAGCCTGGTTGAGATGAAGAATTAGGGTTAGTTTATGGATATATTTTAAAGGGACTAACTAACCCTAATCCAGTAGCTTGAATGCATTTGGTTGAAGTGTTGCCTCTTGTTTCAGAAGCCAAACTGTAGACACACTGATCACAGTTTTTCAAAAGCAGTTCTTTCATATCATAAAGCACATAATGTGGATTAAACCAAATTCTTTGCTTTTTTAAGATAATGCATTATAATTATCACAATTTGGAATCTCTTTCCCAAGAGTTTCAACAGTTACAATGAAACAAGCAATTACCACTATACAATATCAATAAACTTTGACCTAACACGTCAGCATCATTGCAAATTTTTATGTACAACTACTAGGGATGCATAACTACTTAGAATTAGAACAAAAAACCAGATCACATTAATGAAGTTTTGGGGCTTTTAGAGTAATCGTAAACTACACAAATGATGAAGGTTTAAGTAATTTTAATTACTTATTTCAATAATATTATTCAAATATGTTCCTTTCAGACTTTAGTATCTTACTTTAGAATTTTCTCATATATATTTGTATAATAAGATTGTTATTTCTAGATATTTTAAAAAATATGTTTATCACTTCTTCTTTTTTTGTATTCATTGGAATTTTAAATTTAAAATATTTTTTAAAAATAAAATAAAATCTATATTGAATTAGGAAAATAACTTCTCTCATTTTTTGTATGAAATATTGTATTGTCCTTTTTGAATTGAAAATAAAAATTGTTCAACTAAAGGTACGTAATCATAGGTGATTTAAGGATTTGGAAAGTTTAAAATAATTTAAAAAATGACGTCTTTTATTTAAAATTTATTTTTTTATATAAAATTACTTATTAAATTATTATAATTAATTTAATTTAACTCCTTTTTTCTCAATTCCAACTCGTATTATTAGAGATTTTATTTTGATTATATACTAAAAGGTTAAACCCTAATATAAGTTTTCCAATTCAAAGCAAAAATGTTAATTCCTCGTTAAAATATTTGTAAAAAAACTTTCAAAATTTATAAATTAAAAAACAAAAATTAAAAAAGAAGAAGCATATTTATAATCCTAATACAAATAAAATAAAAAAAATATTAACATAAATAGAAAGAAAAACAAACTAATGAGCTTAAAATTCAATGAATGAAATATGTTAAAATCCTGGAAAGAATAACTTTAAAATAGAGAAAAGCAAAAGAAAAAACAAGTGAAATCACAATATAAGCAAACAGATAAATGAAATATGTTAAAATCCTAGAAAGAATAACTTTAAAATAGAGAAAAGCAAAAGAAAAAACAAGTGAAATCACAATATGAGCAAACAGATAAAGAAAGAAAATAAAAGTAAAAATTGAATATATGAGACTATAATAACTATTCACTATTCTTTTCTTAAATAGAATTATAATATATCAAAAGAAATAAAGTTTTAATTCATTAAAATATAATTTTTAATACCAATAAAAATTAACAGGTAGTATAAACATTATAATAATTTAATTAAATTTTGTTTTCAAATATAAAAATATAATTAATTTAATAGAAATATATTAATATTAAAATAAAATTTGAATTTTTTTTAAACATAATTTTATAATTTATTTAATAGAAGTATATTAGTACTAAAAAAAATTGTTGAAGATTTTTTCTCTTAAATAATTTTATAATTAATTTATTAGAGGAATATTAATATTAAGAAGAAAAAAATTGAGGTCTTTATTTGTTGGAGACCTAAAATACTTTACTTGTTACACCATTACCAAAAACTAGTATTCTTACCATTTTCTAATAAAACATATTACAAAATTTGTAAAAAAGAACATTATGTGAACCGAATGATCCATAATAAATAGAGATGACAATGTGGGCTATACTAGTTCATTTAGGCTCGGTCCGCATTTAACTTGCAAATGTGGGTAGACTAGTTCATTTAGTTCATTTTTAATGTGGCTCTTCCCACATTAAAAATGCAGGCTAAAAATAGTGGCTCACCCTACATTGATAGCCTGCTTTTCTTGAATAATTAAATGCTTTTATTTCATTTAATAAATAATATTGCATAAATTTGTTGCCAAAACTTAATTGTCAATTTCATACATGTAACATCATATATGAAGTGTTAGTCGGAAGTTAACAAATTACATATGTAGTTTAAAAAGAAATGCAGAAAACATATACCAAATTATATGTGTAAAAAATTATGCGGATCAACGAGTTAGCTTGTCCCATCTCATCTTAGGCCCGCAGACTGCAAATTAAGAATGTCAAACTTATGCGAGCCAAAAGACTCAAAATGCTAGCCCATCTTGCTTTTTTAATCATGAGTCAATTAGTTAGCCCATCTTACTTTTTTTAATCATGAGTCAATTAGTTCCGCATTATCTTTCTTACTTAAAATGAATATATATATATATATATATATATATATATATATATATATATATATATATATATATATTTTTTATATT
>Ga0214544_1000411_pt1 | contig 76436 bp, 52 predicted proteins | sample CNSS3metaG_FD_160074 | JGI IMG/M metagenome (GOLD analysis project Ga0214544, IMG submission 160074) | Root nodule microbial communities from cowpea collected in UCLA plant growth center, Los Angeles, California, USA - CNSS3 | ecosystem: Host-associated > Plants > Roots > Nodule | place: USA...
TAATCTATGCATATATATATATATATAATATATAATATATATATATATATATATAATATATACATATATAATATATTATATAACATATTTATATATATATATATATATTATTTTATTATTTAAAATTTATTGGTAGGTTTGGTGAGCCAACCAGGCTCATTACTGGTTCAATCTTAATGAGCCTAGTTCTTAATGGGTTGGGTTCAATTTTAACCTGTACTGATATTTATAATTTTTTTTCGACCCAACCCGATCCGAACCCGTGATGAGCTGGGTTGGCTCAGCGAGTTACAACCCATTTTGACAGCTCTAATTGTGAATGCATCACTACAATCACCTAAATACAAGACAATAGACAATGTCTTACCTAAATACAAGACAATAGACAATGTCTTATTAACTATCAATTTTAGTGATTAAAAATTGTTAGTTACTATAGTAACCAATTTTGATATTAATTTACAAAATAAAAAATTATTGATTACTAAAATAGTCACTATTATAAATAAAAAAATTATAATTGGTCACTAAATTGGTCAGAAATTAATTAGAGATTAATTTAGAAATAAAATTCTTTGATAACTAATGTTTAATGACCAATTTTCTTTGATAGCTAAAACATTGATGATTAAATTTTAGAAACTAATTATAATTTTTTATTATTATTTTAGTAACTATAATTTTTTATTTTATAAATTAGTATATAAATTATTTACTTTAATAACTAATAATTTTTATTTACGTATTAGTCATTTTCTTTTAATGTGTGACATAAATTCATTATAGGTCGCATATGAAGAGAGAACATAATCCATGTCAAAGTCATCTATACCTGAAATATGTCAATTGATATCCTTTTGTAAAAGTCTTTATTTCATAGTAAATCTGACAAAATAAAGTTTAAAGTATCAAAAACTAATGAGTTAAATATGTTTTTGTCCCTCAAGTTTCAGTGAATTTTGGAATTAGTCCCTCTTCGAAACTTTATACCAATTTAGTCTTCATCTTTAGAAATGCGTGGATTTAGTCCTTCTTACCAAATTTTATTAAATTTATTTGATATTTTAAACGCATTTTATGATAATATTTGAGTTAAAATTGAAGCAAAAATGTATCAAATAGTGTAAATAAGTCAAATACTATCATGAAATGCACTTGAAATGTCAGATAAACTTAACAAAATTTGGTTAAAATGACTAAATTCACACATTTTTAAAGATGAACGACTAAATTGGTCAAAAGTTTTGACGAGGGTCTAATTCCAAATTTCGTTGAAACTTGAGGGACAAAAACATATTTAACCCAAAACTAATATACAAGCTTCTTATAAATGAAATCATGAAAAAAAAAACATTTCAAAACACTTAATCCGGACTATGAAATTCATATATGTTTTGTAAAATGCTTAATGTGTTTCGGAATACACTTTCCAAAGTACATATTTGACATAGGATTGGACAATCGGAATGCGTATTCTGGAATAATGTAGGATATATGTTACGAAAATTTTGATCTGGAAGGTTTTCATAATAGTTGATATGAAGCACTGATCTCAACATTTTGGAATGTTCTATTAAAAAAATAATAATTCACGTTGAAGATTGAATAATATGAATGATTGCTTTTTTTTATAAATACCTTGCCGATTATTTTTTCCATCGAGATCATTTCTATACGATAACTATTAAAATAGAAAACTCGGTTACTCATCCATATCTTTTACACCTACCGAAAGCTAACCAACTTTAAATCACCACTAAAGTTTGCATAATCCTTATAGAGAATCTTTATGGTGTGTTTGGATGATCCAATTTAAGAGAGTAATTCATTTATTTAAAGAATTTGAATTTCTTTTAATTAAAATGACTTGTTTGGATGAAAAAATTAGAAGAAAATTGAAATTGAGAGATTTAAAAAAAGTATTTCAAATCACTAAAATAGCAAAATTTGAAATTCACTCAAAAAGGAAGGAAATGAAATTCCACAATTTGTGGAATTCCTCGTTATTCAAGATTAGAGATGTCAATTTGGTTCAGACGACCCAGATGACCTAGACGAGTCAGGCCAACTCGACGACATACATGGGTTGGGTCAGCCTGACAATCCAAACAAACCAGGCAGGCCCGACGACAAAGACCAGTCAAGCGAGCTAGATGACCCAGAAGGGTCGGGTGGGCCCAACAACCCAAATGGGTCAAGTGGGTCCGATAACCAAGACGGGTCAGGCGGGCCCAATGACCCAGACTAGTTGGGGGCCCGACAATCCAGACAGGTTGAGTGGGGTCGACAACCTTAACGAGTCTGATCGACTCGACAACCTTAATGGGCCCGACCAGCCTGACGATCCAAACGGGCCTATCGACCTTAACGGGTCGGGCTGACCTGACGAACTAAACGAGCTCGACGAGCTCGACAACCTAGACGAGCCAAGTTAGGTTGACGACCTACACGAGCTAGGCCGGCCTGAAAACTCATATGCGTCGAGACAGGTCTAGCCGGCTCGACGACCCAGTCGAGCCCGACCAAGCCAACGACCTTTGACGGGTTTCACCGGCCTGCCGACGGGTCGTGTTAAGACGGCACAATCTTAAATTTGTCCAAATTTGGCCAAGTTGACGTTGATCGAAATTTGGAAAAATTTGGTCGAGTCTGCACCGGCCAAAATTTGGCCGAATGTAACCGAGTTGGATCTGACCTAAATTTGTCCAAATTGGATTGAGTTTACGCCGGCCAAAATTTGGCCGAATTTGGTCGAGTAAGCTCGATCGAAATTTGGCCGAATTTAAATATTTTAAGTTGACAATTATACTTGTGAAATTTAATTTCAAAATTATATATTAAAATATATATTATTGAAATGAAATTTTATCTCACAAGAGAAATTCAATTATTTTATCCAAACAAGAAATTAAAATGTAAGGTATTTCAATTACTCTATCCAAACATATTATTTAAAAAATGAAGGGAATTCAATTGCAAGAATTTCAAATACAATGCATTTCAATTTCTTAGAATTGTTGAAATGCATCATCCAAACACAAAGTTAGAGTGTGTTTGGATGAAACAATTGAAGAGAGTAATTCATTTATTTGAAGAATTTGAATTTCTTTTAAATAAAATGACTTGTTTTGATGAGGAAATCAAAAGAAAATTGAAATTAAAGAATTTTAAGAAGGTATTTCAAATTACTAAAATAATAGAATTTAAAATTCACTCAGAAAGGAAGAAGTTGAAATTCGACAATTTGTGGAATTCCACGTTATTCAATATTAGAGGTGTCAATTTTTCCTAGATGACCTAGACGGATCGGGCCGACCCAACGACATACACGGGTCGAGCCTGACGATCCAAATAGACCAGGCAGGCTCGACGACATAGAAGGACCAGGCAGACCCGACTACCAAAACAAACCTAACGACCCAAACGGCCAAGAAGGCCAGATGCCTCAAACGGGCCCGACGACCCAGACAGGTCGGGCAGGCTTGAAGACTTACACGGATCAGATGAACCCGACAACCAAGATGGGTCGTCAAGTGGGCCCAATGACCCAAAGGGGTTGGAGGGCCGACGACCCAGACAGGTCGGGTTAGGTCGATAACCATAATGAGTTCGACCGGCCCGACGACCCAAACGAGACTGACCAATTATTTTATCTCATAAGAGAAATTCAATTATTTTATCCAAACAAGAAATTTAAATGTAAGGTATTCCAATTACTCTACCCAAATAGATTATTTAGAAAATGAAAGGAATTCAATTGCAATAGTTTCAAATGCAATGCATTTCAATTTTTAGAATTGTTGAAATGTTTTATCCAAATACAAGGTTAACCTTTTAGCAATGAAATAGAAACTTCCAGAGAAAGAAAAACACTCGCAATTAATAAAAGTGAAGAATGAGGAGACATCATTGAAATAAAGCATAAAATATGCAATGGTCATTTTAAATATTATGGAGGTGTAGGAAGAAAAAGTCTTGTAATAAAACAAACTACTATATTAAGACAAAATAATGTGTAATACATGTAAAGTAACAAAATACTCCAAAATTAATTGGAGACATCTACAATACATATGATTTTTCTTTTTATCAGCAATGAATATATTTATATATAATTGAATACTAGGGGTACTTTAACCCTTATATAGAAAAGGTTAAAATACCTTTTCAATCCTAATTTTCGTCAAGTTTTGTTAAATAAGTCTTAATTTTGATTTCGTGTTCAAATAGGTTCTAATTTTCGTCAATTTTGTTCAATTGGGTCTTTTTTTGCTAACACCATTTAAGTCATTAACGGCCATGAACAGTGAGGTCATGTGTCACTTCATGATTTTTTCGGATTTTTTTATTTATTTTTATTTATATTTTAATTGTTTTTAAAAAAAATTTAACTTTTTTTTAAATGTCCACGTGTCAATCCAATACCACGCCACATGTCAAAGTCAATGTTCTATATTCAATTTGGTCACTATATTTATTATTTTTGTTCAATTTAATCATAATTTTGTTTAAAATTGACTAATTTTGTCCCTATCGAAGATATGACCAAATTTAATTTTTATATCAAAATTATAATGATGTGAATTTTAATATATTATATAAAAATATTTAATAAAAAAAGTAAATTTTAATATAAAAAATAAATTTGGTATCAATTTGAAGAGGAGTCAAATTGATTTATGTTAACAAAAATTTAAACTAAATTGAACAAAACAAAAACATATATTATAGTTAAAGTACAACAACCAACAAAACAAAACAATCATATATTACAATTAAAATACAACAACAAGATTCATCAAAACCTAGATATTTCACTTGTGAACTTGATATAGATCAACTTATAAAATTTGTCGTAATCAATTATAATAGTGCATGAAAATTGTAAAACAGTGCAATACATATGACAGTGTATGGAAATTGTTATAAAAGACTTTACATTACGCCATATCATTTAATATGACACAAAAGCTACAATATCCAAGAAACATATGTAAACATTTTAAACATTATCGACCAACCAAACAAATTTTAGAAACTGTTTTCAAACACCTGAGTGTTGTCCTTCTACTTAATAGGTCCTAAAATGTACAAGAGTATCATTGCTACAATTACCACAAAGTACATCTTTATCTTTAAGAACTTCAACCCTACTTAAAAAAATGTAGCGCATACCAACACTATGAAGCAAAACTTGCTTCCTAATAGTGAAAACAAAAAGACAACGGGTGAAAAGATTTCTAGTTTAATGCATTTCATGTGCTAAATTACAACTACATACTAAGGTTTTGAAAACTAATGTACTTCTTACGTGATCAATGCACTTTAAAATAGCTTAGTTTCAGTGAAAACAAGTTTATATCGATCTAAATCACCCACTAAAATCATAGAGTGTACAGAATGCGTTTATCCAAACATAATGGATGTATCAAAACGAGGCAACGGTTTAAAAATATTTTGGCAACATCAAAAAGAGTAAATATAGAATAAATGGAGCTTTCATAACTTTCGACAACATCAATTACAACTATATTTTGGCACATCCACGATTACACAAATTACAGGCTGTTATAAACAAAATTGAACGACACTTCTAAAATCTAACATATGTACAGATCCCAGAAACCAAAATTTGTCCTAAAAGAACTAGAGATGCAAGACATGTCGGTGGCAGCTTTGCAGTGAACTTCAAAGGAAATTTGGCATGATTTGAATTAATAAGTGCACGGTATAAATACCAACCTTCATGAGCTCTCCAAATGGCATTGGAAGATGTATAATGATAAATCTGCAAAGAACAAATATTACGTCTCCTATGGCTCCAAGTTCTATCTATTAAAAATGTTAAACTAAACACAATCCCATATTCATCAAAAGAAAAGCGCACGGGCGGTACTAGTAAGATCAAGTACCAGCAAAAAATAATCACTTTTGGTCCAAATGGAGACAGGCACTCATTGATCGCTACCAATGTTCCTTATCTCGACAATTGGGAATAAGTATACAATTGAAGCTCCTAGGTATCCATACACCAAAACAACACCGGCCTCATGTTTCTCGTTACAAATAAACAGACTTCACATCATTAGCCCCAAAGCTTGTACCACACAGTGGACACTTCCGATGCCTACTCCCACCAACTTTCTGGATACATGAGTAGCAGAACAAGTGGTAGCATTTTGTAATTACCACCTGACAATAAAAAAAGACAAAAATAAGCTTCTCACCCCATCAAGTCAGATTTGGTTTTCTTTAGATCTTAATTTGTAAACAGACTAACAACCAATAGAGCATATATAACCGGTGCAAGAAAATGAGAAACTTCTCCCATAAGCCTTTTTTTTTTAACTTATATATAACCTCCTAATTTAGCCTATTGATGAAATTTATTTTATTTAATTTCTCCAAAAGCTGATTTCAGCTAAAACTAGTTTTAGCTTATTAGAAATTTTTAATTTACCTTCTAATTTACTTTTCCTATTTAGAGAAATTTAACCAAACAGGGCCTATATCCAACAGTAATGAATTAAGCTAATGGTCATATAGATATGGAGAAAATCAAAGATATTAGCTTATGCTCTAGGGTGCAAGCAAATGCATTGAATAAAATTTGAAATTAATTACAAATGGGTCAAAATTTGTTAGAATTGTATTAAATATAGGTAGGAAGTAGTTGTATTGGCAAACTGCTATATGTTGTACCTGAGGTGTACCTATCTTTGTACCTAGGAATCTTGGTTGATATACTCATTGTATCAGAATTTTACCAATATAAATATGAGAACACATGAGAGGAGTGTTCAAACTCACTCAAATATAGTCTACTTTTCTTTATCTCAAACCCTAAATCACTAAACCACTAAACCACTTACTATTTGTTTATAAGTAGGGTAAAGACAAGTTTCTATTAGATGTATTCGATTGTGGAGGAAAATTGTTTTTGAAGAAAATATCCCACCTAAACTCCTAAAGCTTATGCGTTTGTGAAATTAGTTGTGGAGTTCTTAGTGAGCATTGTGTATATTGTTTTATTGCAGAGAAGCTTCTGCAGGCTTAACATGAAGTATCATATAAAATCAAGGTTGCTAAAATTTTGGGAGCAAGTGGAATTTCAACTGTATTTGGTTGAAGCAGAATGCATACTTGCATCTATGTGTCAGTTTCCCCCCTAAACTCTTATTAGATAGAACAATACCCACGGCCTCCCTTAATGCTCGCTTGTTGCTATATACAAGGAGCACTTGCCACCAACATAAAGAATGAGAAGTCGTCCACTGCATTATTTTCTTTACTTTCCCAGTGAGATATGATCATTTCGGCTTTATGTGTTAAGTCATCCACATCCTACTTAAAATTTCTACTTTTCTTTCCTATTCTTAGAAATTTGGATTAGGATCTAAATCGATCCTTTAAAACTGATTTGTAAGGTGAGGACTGCTCAAATTTCTATAGGTTATATTTATAGCTAAGTCAATGTGAAACAAGCCCTCAAAAGAGGCCACAACAAAGGCATCATAAGGGTGGATATATTTATTTACTAAAAAAATTACAACTCCACCTACGGTCTCATACCTAGTCCCAAGCCCAGACAAAGGAGTTGTGTTAGTCATTCAACACCCAACTTAAAAATCACCAATATAGCATGCAAGCATTTTCTAGGATCGTTAATGTGGGATTTCAAAGAAAAACAAAATTTCATAGAAGTAGAAATGACTCTACCAACACGGATATGTAGCCATACAACAAAACATGGGATTTGAAATGATTGTTTACATAAAAGAATTCGGTGTACTACCAACTGAAAAAGGATAGTACAAAATCAATTATGGTAGATACATACAAAGAGGGCCAAGAGGACAAGGACACGGGAGAAAGTGGTCAAGATGGATTTCACAGTAAATAACATCATCAAAACGTTGTTCTTGAATAATATCTCACCAAGTGGGACGTGGCTTTATGGTTCGTCTTCAATAAAAACTAAGGCTACTAGTATTGTTTTAAGGTCAGGTCAGAAACAACAGTAAGAAATCCAACACAAACTCATCTAGCTCCAAAATTTAATTCAGAAACATCACTATTCTTCCCCAGCTATATTAGGAAAGGATCACCTTCAGCATTATTTCTTCTTTAGCAAGACCAAGCATAGCCACACACCTTTGGAATAGTTTCATCATTTTAAAGTAAAAATCATTTATATTTCAGAAAAAGATCACTTTTAAAAATTTTATCTTTTAAATTTTTTTTTAAAAGATTAGAAATGCGGAAACTAAAAAAATACATCAAACTTATGGTTATTTTGAGTAGCATACAGAAAAGGCTGAAATCATAACAAACATTCAAAACATTTATATTTCAGAAAAATATCACTTTTAAATTTTTTATCTTAAATTTTTTTAAAAAGATTAGAAATGTGGAAACCAAAAAAATACATCAAACATCTGGTTATTTTGAGTAGCAGAGAGAAAAGGCTGAAATCCTAACTAACATTCAAAACAAAATATTTAATGTAACAAAACAAAATACAACCTATGCTTTTCAGAAAATCCATAAATTAAAATCACTTTTTTATACAATCTTAAAATCACTGCTTCTAAAAGCTTAAATGCAGCCTTTAACCCATTAGATATGAAGCTACAACACCCCCCACCCCTCCTTCCGCAAAACTCAATAATCAGCTTGACCATCATAACCACAAGGTGCTGCTAATGAGTTTTAGACCGATGCCATACAATACACAATTTATAGAGAAGATACTTTCGTGTTTATCTCTCTCCATTATTATAGTAAGTAATAAATGCGCAAAAAGAAAGACAGACAGACACAGAATGCTGTATATATGACATATCTCCTTAAAAAATACCTCTTTTGCCCTATCATGACAGATACTGCACTTGATAATTTCCCTGTACTCTTCAAGTTCCTGTTGAAGCTTTTCGGTTATTGAAGAGCCCTCATTCTGTTCTTTAAGGCGTGAAAACTTTCTCCTAGCAACCTCCAGATCCTCCTCTGTTCTTTTCTTGGCAAACCTTAGTAAAAAAGATACAAGGTTACAACAGAAGTGTGAAAAAAACATTTGACAAAAATCGTATACATGACAGACTAAATACCTTTCTTTCTCAAGTTCTACTTGTAACTCCATACGCGTCACCCTATTACTACCAATTTTTGATTGCAATTCGACCACTGTATCCCTAATCTGTTGAGTTTGTCTTCTAATATCAGACAGCCTTCTTTGTGTATTTTCTGAAGTGACGGAACATTGAAGCTTATCCTCTGCCAGTCTTTGAAGCTGATCCGAACAAAACTTCAACTGCATACCATGTAAGGATAAGTAAGATTCCAAAGTCAAATCTGAAATGTAATTTAAGAATAAAATCAAGACCCAGCTACCTGGTCTTCAATTCTTGAAGCTTTAATATCATATAAATTCAGGGATGTGTTTGCTTGCTGGATATCTTGTTCAATTACTCGCTTCTCCATGAGCAAAGAATCCTGCTTCTGCCTTGCCCTTACACCCTCCAAAACAAGCTGCACCAATGAGACAAATCAATAAAAAAAATCCAAGTGAAAACATTATTATATTACCATACGGTTGATCTTCAGGAATATTAGAAAATGCTCAATGAAAATTAGATATTTTGTGTGTGTGTGTGTGTATATATTATAATTTGACCTTATCTTCAACTAATACAAAAACCCTTTCAAAGAAAGGTATTTGTAACATATTTTGACAATATTGTGTTAGAAAATCTAGTTTTATCTGCTGTAAGGAAAAGTCATATATAGGGTACAGAAAAGCAAGTTATTGATTGTCTTTTTAAAAAGCCTATGTAGGAGCAGGTTCTCCTAAGATTGAAAATGTCCTTTTTCCTCCTCTTGTACAATTTTTTTGTAATATTATGTGTTCTGGTACTAAATACAACTAACTAAAGCAAGCTAATCGAAATATCAAACACTTTGGTCTTAATTTGATAATAACTATGTTTGATCCTGTTGGAAGTCCCACATCGACTAGAGATAAGACTAATTCACAATATATAAGTGAGAGCAATCCTCACCTTACAAGTCAGTTTTGTAGGGTTGAGTTAGGCTTAAAACTCATTTCTAACATGGTATCAGAGCCAGGTTAAAGTCTATCCTAGCGAACTTTCTTGGACATTTTGTTCCACCCGATATCGGGCCGCTAACGGACCACCCACTAATTTCTTGTCCCACGCACGAGATGAATATACCTCGACGTGAGGGAGTGTGTTGGAAGTCCCATATCGACTAGAGATAAGACTAGTTCACAATATATAAGTGGGAGCAATCCTCACCTTACAAGCCGGTTTTGTGGGGTTGAGTTAGGCTTAAAACTCACTTCTATGATATCCCATTCAGTTTTATCCTCCAATCATCATTTTGGTACTATTTGTCTCTACCACCTATCCCAGCATCATTGGTGATTGACTGCTGCAGTCTGTTGCCGCCCAACCCTGTTGTTATCATCAGTGACCACTGCATCTGGTGCATCTCCTTGAACAACAGAAAACCCAACCAGTTTTGGAGACTAAAACCTCTTCACAAATTCCTATTCTTTTATACCCTTCCCTAAGGGCATTCAATCCACACATCACCTTCCACTATGGAGTGATGTCACAGTACCTCCAGGAGGTTTGCCAGCTGTCCCCAAGCCTTTTTAAGACTGACCTGCTGTTTTACCACGTTTGAGGAGTAGGTCAACATTCATCTTGTTTTATCTTTTGCTTCTCCTTCCCTCAAAAGAGAGAATGCTATTGCAACAGTAAGCAGGTTGCAATCCTAACCAGGTTAGAACAACTATATATTACTTAAGACAAATTTGAAAGGAAAAATGATGTAGTTCGGGTCACTTCAGTAGAACTATGGTTTGTTGGTCAGGTATACTATAATCACTGGGAGATAGATAATGGTGAAGTGCCATCTGATAATCACAAAAAGTGAAGAATGTTTATTTCTAATTTTGTGCCTTGCTATGCCAATAAGTGGAACCAAACATACGAGGGAACCCTAAAGGTGCAAAGTATTTTTGCCAATGATATTCAATGTTTATATGATTCTAACCAGAAGTTGGCTTCTCTCTTAAACGATTATAATCCGATTTCTTTTGTTGCCCTAGCCCAATCTACCGTACAAGAACTGAAGATGATTTGGGAAGCTCACTCACCGGAAAATAAAAAGAAACTGGAAAAGTTCCATATTAATGTGATTCCCAGGTAAGAATCCTGATTTTGATCATAATCGTGATCAAATTTTAACTAGTAATCAGGTTCCTTTTGCTTCTCCATTTCATAGACAAGGCTGGTGGTGCAAGCTACAAATTAGTGGGTTGGGTCATATTAGGGTTCTAGTTTTCTTTTACTCCTCTCCTGCTACTTTGTACTGTTGGGACTCGGTTTAAGTCCAACAACTTTTCTTTGTAAAGCATAATATATAATATAATGACAAATATTAAAAAATATTTAAAAAAAGTATATAATACGCTCAACTAATAATAATATTACAGTAAAAATATAAAATGTTATTCATAACATCATATAATATTGATTATCATGTTACTTATAAGTATATAAGTATTTTACTACATTTTTATTCGAAGTAAAATCTCACAAGTTTATAATGCTTCTACTCTATAGTTTGACAATCTTGGTTTCAGTAGCTTGCTCAGCAAACTGAGAGTAGCAACAAGTTCTCTGATGTAACATTCAAAATAGTTAATGAAATCATCTTTTTCTCTTAGAAATTATCTTCACCCTTTTCTTTCCAACTCTTAACATGTTAATAGCTACATTACAAGCAATACTTTGAGAGCGGAAGTTGATATATGATATCATAAATACTAAAAAGTACAGTATACATGTGAGAAGATATATTTTTTATTAAGATGAAAACATAATGTTTCGAAAACGTAGTGTGTGAAAATATACCACATGCATTTAAGTCATTTAATCGAAGATATATACAATTTAAATAATATTTTGATACTAAAACATTCACCAAACTCGTTATTATATAGGAAATAAGCAAAATTGTGCAAAGATAGTATAACATTAGACAGCACTCCATTCAGACAGAACAAAGGGTCATATCTAAAATATAAATAAAATGAATGCACTTGACAGCTTAAAAAGAAAAGTCTTGTCCGGCACTAAAGCTGTATTACATACACACATAACACATTCATACATACACATACACAAAGGACAATGAGTATACTGAGAAAAGAAAGAACAGACTGTGTCTATTGATGACAGCAGGCTACAGACATTAACTGAGGGGGAATTAATTTCAGGGAAAGCTCTAGAAAACAACAACTGTGTATAACAAGTGAGAATCAAAAGTTAAAGCAAATGACAGATGCAGAACAGCCAGAATACAACATTATGAAGATGCAAGTGATTTCAAGACAAACTACCTTAATATTGTAATCATCTCTTTCAGTAATTTGCTGCAGCAGATGTTGGTTTTGAGTTTGCATGTCATCATATGCTTGTCCAATACTCTGTAGGATAATAATGCCAACAGCAACAGATCAAAAACATATTCAGAGCTAGAAGCAATTACAAAAGAGACTAATTACTCAACTATGTCATTATGCATCAAATAATTCCAACCCATTAAGATACCTCTATTTCAGATAAGTAGTTCTCATTTTGTTTGTTCTTAGACTTCAAGATATCAGACAGATCACACATTTTCCTGAAATAGTAAACAATATGGACAAATAGAGTTAACCATCAATTAAATAATACAGCAAAATTAAGGGAATACAGTTGCACACAGATGAAAGACAAAAACCTTCAGCTGTTTTCACATAAATATAGATAAACTTACAGTCTATTGAAAAAGCACAAACAATTCATCAAATAACTGAGAAAATAAAAAGCAGAATTCCAAATTCAAAAGGTACAAACATCAACAGGTACAATCTATATTTGTCTCGTTGTAAAAAATCAGGAGGGTTACCCAAAGCAAATTTGATAGAAGAACTATAAGAATATAATGACAGAAACTTCGCTTCAATAAATGGAAGCTAGGAGAAATAAACAGAAAAGCTTTTATAAGTTATCGAAAAGGATTAAGAAAAAACAAGTTATTGTTTATTGAAACAAAAACCCAAATAATAGGAAAATCCAAGACAAACAATGAGATTTTTTGGTTATCCCCCCATTTCATCAAGTAATTTCATAATAAAACAATCATGACAACAAAATTTGCAAACCAATACTCTTATTTCTATTTTAAATTCTGAGAAAGTGAACTTTAAACCTAACTCAATCCTACAAAATCAATTTGGTAAGATGAGACTTCCACCATATATTATAATTTAGTCATATTTGTAGTAGATGTGAGATTCAACACAGCCCCTCACAAGCATGAACTGGACATATCAAACATTGAAATTGGGAAAGACCTGAAAAATGGTTGTACGATAAGTCTAACAAACATCGCTATGATCAGCTCTAATAATATCTTAAATACTAAACTTTAAGTCTAACTCAATTCTATAATTAGGTAAGGTTTGTACCCGCTTATATGATATAATTTGGTCATATCTCCAGTCGATGTAAGATCTCTAACATAATCTCACATGCTAAGAACTGAATATTAAATCTAACTCAATCCTACAGATGTGGCTTGGTAACGAGAGGTTTACAATCATTTATTATATATTGGCCATATCTCCAATTAATGCAGGATCTCCAACAAAAATAAAAAAAAACATAAGTAAGAAAATGTCACCTTTATTTTTTATAAACAAAACCAAGCAACCAAAACGAAAGAAGACCAAAAGAACATCTTACCATTCATGAAGCCTTAATGCAATCAGATACAAATTGCAATATTGAGATAAGATGATGTGAACATTTATGTTTTTGCAATTTCACTTGCATTTCTTCTGTTAGAGTTTGTTAGCTAGTGTGTAGTTGCCCACTCAGAAGTGAGTCATACAGCTTATTAGCTATATAATTATTTGCACTGTCACTTTTATCATAACTTCACAGTTCATTTTATCCCTGTAATGTTTTCTCTGCGATAATACATCCTACAGTAAGTAATGTGAGAAGCATAGACCAACCTTTTAGAATATTCTAATTTCTGTCTCATGTCCGCAATCTCAGCTTCACCAGCAGCCAGCTTTTGCTGTGATCTGGCCTCTGCTTCATTGGCTTTCTTAACTCGAAGCTCCAAGTTGTGCTCATCAAGTGATGATTTCAAACTTTGAACATGTGCCCATGCTCTATATTCTGTTTCCCGTGCATCCATGACATCCCTGCAGACACGGATCTCTGTTAGTATTCCACAATTTTTGTTTCATGTGTTGGGGAACCTAGCACGGCAAAATGTCATTACTAAACCAAAATGCCAACCATGTTAAAAGTTTGTCCTTTATTTTTTAAAATTTGTTATATTAAAATCTGATAGAAGAATTTCAATAGAAAGAAATAAAAGTTTTGAAAATTAAGTATCAATTGGGTTCACGACTCTTATATAAAACAAGATGTTACATAACAATACATGTTGTAAACATATAACAAATAAAATAGAGACTAACATATAACACTTAACAATCTCACTAAAGTTGGAGCTTGAATCGCAACAATTGTGCCCTACTTCATGCAGACATGCTTAACTGTGCTCTCACTAGGTGGCTTAGTAAAAGTATCAGCAGGAAGTTCCTAGGTTATGAAGTGACTTGAAGTAAGAAAAGCTTGTTGACTATTTTCCCATATCAAAAATGAAAATTAGGTTGTAGCAATTTGAACCCTTTGATAATTTTGAGCTAACATTACAATTTCAAAATTACCACCCCTTGCTAAGAGACTTGGTGAAACCAATGGATAACAACCTTGGGAGGACCATGCCACAAAAGCTAGCCATCGTAATTGGGGAGCTCAAGGCCTTGTATATCACATACTAGAATCCCACATTTCTAATGTGGGACTCAAGTCCTACAAATTGCAATTGGATGGTAACATTGAGATTTTAGTCATCCCCGTCTCTACAGCCTCTGCTCAAATAGTTTCCAGTCATCTCTGACCTCTGGTCATTCCTAACAAACTTGTCGCTCTCCTGTCCACTGGCACAACCAGAGACCATGAAGTTGAGGGGATTAATTGGTGGTTTTGTCTTCATTGCTCTAAGGCGTCTTAAGAAATTAATGTTGAAGGTGGATACCTCCCACATCCTTTGGAGTTCAGCTGAACAATGTATTTCGTAAGAAATCACAAAGTTGTAGGGATTTGAACATAAATTTGGTTAACTATTAAGTTATCAACAAATTTCTACGTTCATAAAAGGGATGGACACAAGGAACGTGAAGGAACACTATATATGTTTAAAGCAACAGGCATTGAGTTAGTGGTTGTTAGATATAATTATATGGGCCTATGCCCATCTCTATGTAAAGCAAGTTACATTCTATTTATAGTATGTTCCATTTTGTGCTTGTCACACAAGGATTCCATCATTTGACATCTACCATTTATTTCAACATGGTATCTATAGAGCCTGGTGTCCTCCTGATGGACCAAAAATTATTTCCGGAAATCAGGTTTCTTTCTGATTCCTGAGCTTGACGGGGGGATGTTAGTGTATATAAATTGTTTGTACTACTTAGAATGTAAAGGGGCGTCGTTACACTAAGCTTGCAGTGATAGCAGTAGTTGGTAGTGACAATTAAAATTCATTAGTTTGGTGCAACTGTAACATGGATCAGTTATCCACTTTCCTTATAAAATACATCTTGTGTCAGCTCAAATGAATACATAGAACATTCATATTCTCTCATTATTTCACTGACTAAATTCTCTCTACCATAGTTTTAACATGTGTATTAAAAATTTCAGAATGATGGTCATTCCACTATAGCAGTTTCATGGTCATCATGTCCTATTCTGCTACCAGGCGTTGATAAAACTATGCCACTAACTTTTCTTCTAGAGTCCAATAAAAAGAAATTTCATCTTTTTCCACAATTCTTTTGTTCCTAAATTTCACAATAATGGAGCAGTTTCATGAGCATCAAGTCCGCACTGCTATTCAGGACTGTTAAGACCTATACTGCTAACATTTTTTTCCAATGTACAATAAAAAGAAATTGTAACTTGCTTCCACAATTCATTTGTTCATAAACATTTGTCCAGAAAGTTCCTTCAAATGTAAAAACCTTTTCAGAAAGAAAAATATGTAAACCAGAACATCAAATGAATTCAAAATCCTGATTGAAACTTGAACCTTGAATCAATGGACTCGCGTCTAAACATTTCTAACATCAACTTCAAATCCTGTTCGCTTTCTCTCAAAGCTTGAAACTGCATCAAAAAGCAAAGCAAAGTTTCTAAAATAAAAGAAAATGGAGAATTAGGAAATCAACTCTATCTCCCTGCATAACATTTATAAGACTTGGCATGCAACAATTTCATTAAATGCATTCTTCTTAAGTCAGAAGTGACAATTGAAATACATCTTACAAATTAATTAAATTAATAATCCTTATATATTATCCTGTAAATCAAATCTCAATAATACAAAGAGAATACCAAATAATGTTTTTGATACAACATATAGCGTCAACCACAAATAAGCACACTGATGCAGCATGACTTTTTTTGAGTCAAATACAACATACCACACCATGCAGCCTCTTTATCTCAGCAAGTTGACTGGCAGCCCTAACAGAAAATGCATCACATTCTTTTACCTGTCATTTAAAAACAAATGTTCAGCACCCATGAATTTGTGCCTACCAAAATGTGCAGTGCGAGTAAACAAATACTAACCTTCCTGTCAAGAATACTAGAAACAGACTGCACATCTGCACGCAATGAATGGATATCTGAAGCTGATTCTTTATATTTTCTTAGTTGGCTTTGCATAGACCCCATTTCCTCAGGAAATGAAGAAACCAGAGATTTGAATTCAGCAATAATCTGTTTCCTTCCTGAAGTCAAACCAAAGGCATCACAAATTATAAAACCAAAGAGTAACAAGATAGCACACCTTAAACAACAAAGGGAAGGTGGATCCAAACCTGGTTCTCTTGCTTGTTCTTTCAGCTTATTTTCAATCATATTTCCTTCCTCTATCTTTTTCTGTATCTCAGAGTGTAGATGAGCAACTCTAAAATCTGAAACTGCAACAGATCTTTGAAAAATATCTGCTAAATCATTTTTAATGTACCACTCCCGCTCCCTCCAAGTAAGATTATCCTTCTCAACCTACAAAAAAATAACAAAAAATTGGTTTGGAAGGAGAGCCTCATAATCAGTATTTTATTCTAGCAAAAAGGGCAAGAATCAAAATGCACAACTGAAACTACCGACCAGTTACAACCTGTAGTTTCTCATATAAGGCCTGATACTCCAGAACATCTGATTTTGACTTTTCTATCTGATCTCTAACCAATTGGTAAGCATGGGATGAAGTAATACACTTGAAATTCTTCAAAGTGTTCTGATCCAAACATTCAGCACCAAAAGTTATACCAGTAAAAAGAAAAAGAAAATGCACATACACACATTTTATGATACAAATACTAGTTAAAATACTGGAGTACGGAGCACACGAAGGGAAACAAACCTGTAGATCACACAACTGCTGTAATATTCTTATTCTTTCCTCATGAAGACTTTTCAGTTCAATTAATCGAGTAGAACTTCGGTCCTGAGAAACTCAACAATTAAGGTACAATATCCTACAAATTCAGAAACTAAATCAAAGAATTTAAGAACTATACCAATAGCTCCTTCAAAGTAGATTCCATATCTTGCAAATCCTTTTGCTTATCTCTGATCTTATCACTAGGAATGTGTGTACTTCCAACATTTAAGACTGGGAGAACTGCCCCTTTTGCAGCATCTCTCTCAGCCTTAAGCGTTGCAAGTTTGTGATTGCTTTCTTCTAACTCTGCAACAGCGCTAGCTAGTTCCCCTGAGTAAATCAATAACAGTAGAAGAAATAAATTTTATATCGCTTTCCTTCAAAGCATAAAATAGGTGACTAGTAGAAGCAGATTTGTTTTCTCTTTTCCTCAATCTTTTCAAGACAAAACAATAGAATATAAATGTTAAGAGTTCAAGTCCTGTTCAATACAGCAAAATTATATACATCTCCATCAGTTGCAAACATTGGAGATCTCACATCAACTAAAGTTATGATTATATAATAGTACATAAGAGAATACAAATCCCATCTTCCAAACTATTTTTGTAAGGTTAAGTTACACACAAATTCATAAGATTATCAAAACATATCCTAACAAGGTTTGTTGAACCTATCATGTTACCGACTAATAGGTTCCCAACAAATATATAGTCCTACACTCAAGATGACTAGTCCTTGACATCCCCTTGGGTGCATAGATCTTACAACAACTAGAGATATGGTTAAATTAAAGTACATGAGTGCACATATCAAAACAATACATTATATTAATTGTGTAGAGCCAACATCAAATATAACTTTACATGACAATAAGTACAAAACACCTGAAATATATAGAGAACAACATAATTTAACAGTATGCACAACTCAAATCATGATTTTTTTATACCATTAGTTGTAATAAAATAGTAAAGTGAATAATGTCTAGTTAAACAACTTATAACTTAAATCAGTTGTTATCCAACTCAACCCCACCTGAACTGCTACGTGGTCTTTGGGCTTCACATTTAACCATAACATACATCACATACTGATAACCTTTTATGACTCCATGATGATAATGCTCAAAAGGCCTGGAAGAGCTTATAACAAGGGGTTTGCAGCTGAAAAGGGGGGTCAATTTGCACCAATGATAATCACGCATGGCCAAATGGGTTTCTTCTTGGATCTAGGTTAGGGTTGCAGCACTTCAGTGAAACAAATCTCTATCATTTCTACATATAGCAATTCAATTCTATCACCAACATATTTAATTTTATAAAATTTATACCATAAATTTTTATTTAGTTCCAAATTCCATAAAAAGAAAAAATCCACATATTCAATTTTGTAAGGAATGAAATGTCCTTCTAATTTCTATCTTAAACAATGTTCATGTTAGAATGGTTTATATCATCTTCTATTGATGTAATTCCATTTCAGCAACGTTGATTGTTTTGACATTGTTTGGTTTGAAAGGTTTAGTACATGGTTTTTGGTTTGGGGTAGGCATAGTGGAAGTGGTTTTTTAGATTGTGTTTGAGGTTTCGAAAGGCTTTTGGAATAGGTGGAGTAATGCTTGGTGCTATTATATTTTTTCGCATATACCTTTACCAATGACAAAGCCTTAAGAAGAGTATTGGGAGTCTGAGCCATAATATCACACCAAAAATATTTGTTTACAACCCACTGATAAAACAATCTAATAGCCATCCTTTTCCATATGAACTACTACAATTGTTAACCATTGAACATCGAGGGTACAAAAATACTCAGAATTCTTTATCCCTTACATATTCCTCAAAGAACATTTGTACCATCAAATTTGGGGAAATTTAGCTTGATGTTTTGTACACGAAATGGAACACATTGAGATTTGTTCATAGTCATAGTTGAGTTTTGTCCACCAACTGAGTGAGAATTGGTCATATCTTTAACTCAAATCGAGTGGAATATTCCTAATCATGTCTATCCAGTAGCTCCATGATTTCATTAACATTAGTATCAAACTCTTTTACACAGGTGTTCTTGGACACGGTGCAAATGAAAGATCCAATGTAATGTTACCAGATTTTCAAACATAAATGAAAACAACCTTCGATGAATGAAGAAATTCACGTATCGTATTATGTTACTGAATCTACTTAGAATGAGGAAGACCACAAAGAAGCAATAGTGGAAACAAAAACAAGAAAAGCTGGAAAAAAATTACCAGGAAGAACAGAAAAAGTCTTAGATGGGCCTGAGGGAGAAGAAAACCACGCACAAATTCCAGACCCACTCCCTGATATGATTTTCCTATTTATAATTACTTAAATTCCCCCACATATATGTTGAGTGTTGACATCGTTGCCTTTTTCTCTCACTTTTGTGAACCACTCTGTTTTCCTTCCCATTAGCCATGTGTACCACTTGCATAACAGTTTCCCCTGGCACATAACCAGTCGAATTATTCTTCTTTTGCTCCTCATTCATGGCACCTGTGACAAGGTCCAATAGCATTACTCCATTGTGTTTAAACTCTTACAGGTACAAATCTTCATGAATTTATTAAAGCCTGTGTCATGGTATCTACTTGTGGAAGAGGTGGTCATGGCAATAGAGGACGTTGTAGTGGTTGAGGACATCCTTGATACCAATGGGTCACACTCAAGAAAATTGTTACTCTTTGAATGGCTTTTCTAACAATACAGCAAACATCTCCAAATCCAAAACAATTGAATCCAAAGTATATAATACTATAAATATTTAATGTTAAAATCCAATAGTCAACTACAATCTTCCAAGATCTAGTTTGCTTGATCATGCATCTCACAATCCACATGAAGTCAAAGTCTATGGATAATTGACTCAAGTGCTTCTAATCATATTTTTGGTAAAACCTCTTTGTCCTCTTCCAATTATTCTCCTAAATTTCCTTACGTCCTAACATTAGTCAACAAATCCAAAGTTGCTTCTCAAAGAGCAAGTTAAGTTACCCTTTCTCCTTCATTAAACTTCAAATTTGCTCAATTTGTTCTTGCATGCCCCTTTAACCTTTATCTCTTTATGTCAAATAACTAACTCACTAAATTGTTTTATAACTTTTGATGCCAAGTTAGTTGTTATATACAAGTATGGTATCGGTCAACTAATTGGCATAGGACATGAATGCAGAGGGTTGTACTATTTTGGGATCAAGCCAAGCCATTTGTGTCTTACCTAGCCTCTCCTTCTCCTATGCTTTTGCATGATCATCTCGGTCATACACATTTGTCAAAATTAAAAAAAATGATTCTCCAACTTAGTAAACTTAAGTCCTAGAGTGAGTAAAAAACAAATGAATCAAGATGTAAATTTGTTTCTTCTATCATTCACTTTGATATTTGGGGACAAGTAGTGTTACATCTTTAGGGTTTAGAGATGTTTTTACCTTCATCACTAATGTTTATATAATAAATGATTGTTCAAAACTTGTCTATCTTTACATCTTCTTTTAATGAAATCAAAACTCAATTTGGACAAGTGATGAATATTTTAAAAAGTGATAATGCCAAAGAATATTTTTCGTCTGAATTTTTACGCTATTTTGAGCTCAATGGAATTTTACAACAAAGTCACTTGTCCTCGTACACTTCAACACAATTGTATAGTAGAGAAAAAGATTGTTCAAAACTTTTGTCTATCTTTACATCTTTCTTGAATGAAATCAAAAATAATTTGGACAAGTTATGAAAATCTTCAAAAGTGATAATACCGAAGAATTATTTTTGTTCTAACTTTTTCTGCTATTTTGAGCTCACATGGAATTTTACACCAATTCACTTGTGCTCATACACCTCGGCAGAACGGTATAGTACAGAAACAAAATAGATAAATGTGTGATAATGCATGCACCTTACTACTTGGCCTTAGTATACCGATCATCCCTAAGGTGATGTTAGTTTCACAGCTTGTTTTCTTAATAATAGAACACCTTCTTCGTCCTTTTATAACAAATTTCCTCATTCTGCCATATCTTCAAATGAACCTCTATTTCATGTTACTCCCTATGTCTTTTGGTTGTGTTTTGTACATGACATGTCTCCAACTGTAGACAAACTCTGGGCACGAACCATCACATGTGTCTTCCTAGAACATTTTAGCCTCAAAAGGGTATTGTTCCTATTATCCTAATACAAAAAGGTATTATGCATCTACAAGCATCACCTTTTTTTGAAAAAACATCTTTCTTCCCCTGTCTTCAAGAATCGACTCTGCTCATGAAGTCTAAACCATTCACCTGGTTTAACAATTACTTTTCCTTGCTCATGACTACTAATAATAAAGGTTCCAGTTGGCCCATTACTCTTTGAAAAGTACCCGTTCTACCTATAATCCTCATCCTATTTACACTTTTCAAAGTTATCACCATTATCCCATTCCTACTTCTCATTTATTTCCTTTGTTGTATTCTATTACCATTACAAAAGATACAACTAAAGCACTTGATCATCTTGGATGGTGACAAGCCATGTTTGTTATAGTGCAGCCAAACATAATTACAAACGGGACTTGGGTCCTCTACCACCCAAGCAGAAGATAGTTGATTGTAGATGGAAGTAAACCATTAAAGTATCGCCAAATTGTGAGGTTGATCGCCTTGTTATGGCACCTCTTCACCATTGGCCACTTCCTTAATTGGAAATTAAGAGTGTTTACCATAATGGTGATTCGAAGGACATCTACATTCAACAACCTCTTGGTTTTGTTGCTCAAAAGGAGTCTCTGTTGGTTTGTAAATTGAGACAAGCTTTCTATGGTCTCAAGCAATATCCACATGCTCAGTTTGGAATGTTTAATCGTTGTTCAAACTTTTGTGAGGAAACGTAGTCAAGCATACCATTCAGTCTTTTATTGTCATGCAACCCTTGGAAAATGTGTTTACCCAATTGTGCTTGTTGATGATATAGTTACTACAAGGAACAATGCTACAAAAAATTGCTTAGCTAAAGCAACATTTGTGCAAACACTTTCAAACCAAAGATCATGGGTGTCTCAAGTACTTCCTAGGCATTGAAGTGGCTCAATCAAAAAGAAGGTATTGTGATTTTGGACAGGAAATATGCATTAGATATGTTGAAATAAATAGGAATGATTGATTGTAGAGCTATGGATAATCCTATGAATCTAAATCAAAAATGAATGGCAGAATAAAGTGAGCTCTTCTCATATACAAAGAGAGATAGGAGACTTGTGGAAAAACTTATTTATTTCACTATTACTCGTCCAGCTCTAACTTTTGCAATTGGTGTGGTTAGTCAATTTAGACAAGCTCCTCACAGTGATAACTGGAATGTTGTCGTTCAGATACATCAAAAAGACTCCAAGATAAAAACTACTACATGAAGATAAAGGAAGGACCCAAATATCTAGATATTGAGATGTTCGAAGTTCCACAATCAGATTTTTTTCTTAATTGGAGGGAATATTATTTCTTGGAAAAGCAAGAAACAGAAGTGACAAAAAAAAAAACCACTCAACAATTGATACAGACATTACATTTCTGATAGATTTCTTTCTAGTTTTCTTCATTAAACTAGAGGACAACATACCCAGCCCTGAAATTGAGACAAAATAATAACTCAAGTATTACCCAACAATCATTCTGATCAGGAAAAATAAAAACTTAACACTGACAAAAGAATTGCAATGACTCTCTTATCCCATTTTGATTAGAAGGCGAGAAATGGCGCAACTAGACAACTAAAAATGCTATGAATACTGAAACAACCAGAACACAACCTGTGAACCACGTAAATGACCAGAGCAGGACTGGACAAATACACAGATCCCATGACCCAGAAGTCTTACTTGGCACACATTTTATCCCAAAAAATCGAGATTCCAGTTGTGATCCAGCACAGGCAGTTTTCTAAAAGGCATAACATAGTGCAATTTCTGACTTTATGATCTAGATAACACTGATTTTCCGATGTTAAAGAGAGGCAGTCAGACATGTTATTCAGAGTTTAAAGCTCTATTCCATTTCTATTATTTTTAAATTTTTTTTTAATTTAAATAATATCTCATCCGTACTCAATTTTCTGTTAATTAAATAACAGGGGAAAAGAAAAACATGGGCTTCTCTATACTTTAAAAGCACCGAAATTTATATGATTTCAACATAATTTTCGCAGTTATACAAACCACTTCAAGACTCCATAGTTCAGTGGGGACACAATGCAAAAAAACACAGTAAAGACAATTTACCTTTCAATCTTTCAAGTTCAGCTTTATTTTTTGCATCAATATCTCGCTGAATTTGGAATTCACTTGATAAAGACTTGTGCTTTGAATGAAGTTCGCTGAATTCCAATCTCAAGTTTTTAACTTTCACATTTAGATCAGAGGATGATTTCTGCCTACAAAAAACTATAAACAAGCAGTGTAACCAAAAAGACAGAGACTGCTCTGGAAGAATAACCCTAAAATCAAACAATCATATACAACAAGCACTCGCATCTTACCATCCACAGGAAGCTTTTTCAGTAATGCAGTATGCAATCCATCCGTCAGAACCCAAACATTATTAACAGCTGTTGCCATATTTTTTAAAATACTTTTAGCTTTTTCAGTAATAATTTCTTGATGTTCTTCAGTCTGGTTTGCAAAGTTATATGCAGTTGCACATTCAGTTGCACCAGTTTGCATTAGACGGCTAAGAAACACATCCTGAACAGTAGATGGACCACCATCTGGCAAACATATCAAAGGATCCTCATTAGTAAACACACTTTCCCAAAGTTCAGACTAATAAAGTTTGACATAATATCAAAAAAAAAAAATAAAGCAATTTAAAGATAGGTTATCCAATCCCCAGAAACAGGGGTAGCACCAACACCATACATTGAAAATAATTCAAACTTCAAGGTAGTCTTGAAGAAAAATAGACATATTATTGCACAGTTAAAAGACAAAAATATAAAAACCAGAAGAAGGATAACCAAATATCATTCCAGACCAATAGTTCCAAGTACTCCATATATTAAAAAATATGCAGCATATTAAAATTTCAAATACAATAGCAACAAGACCCTTATCCCACTCAAGTATCTAATCTGTAGTGCATTATAGAATACAGAATTTTGTCTCTAATTTCAACACTAAAAGTTGGTAGTATGTCAATGGCAAACAATTATACACACAAACACACTAATTTCCCAAACCTAGAAAGAATATAAGCTAGAAAGAAGGACATCATACACAACGAATAACAAGTCATTCTTAACATTTAATAGAAAAGTCAACACAATGGAAAGAATAGGCTGTATAAACAACGCAGTGTACTTTAAATAAAGAACACAACTTTCTTTTCAACCTGGCAGTTGGTTTGCAACCCTCACTTACCCCGGGCTCCCACCCTTCTTCTGTTAGTCAGGATCACCAAGAACATAGTTGGTTTCAAAGACAGGAAACGCCAACAAATGGTAAAAATCTATTGACATAAACAGATATATATGGAAGCACATCATACTAAGTCTTTGTTTGGCCAGAAGAAATGGAATGTTATTTTACGATTTAATACTGCAACCAAAGGACCCCCACAGCATTCCTCCCAAAAGAATTGATATTCCATTATATTACTAAGCATGCCCATCTAAATTTATAAAGTTGTAAAAACTACTTAAATTTATGACATGTCTATAAAAATATTTATAGAAGATTGTTATAATGGATATTGTCCTAAAAGGTTTAGATATTAAATTTTAATTATTTCACTTTTGGGAATGTTTTAACAAAATTAGTCATTTGATAAATGTACACCATTATTGAATATAAAATATTAAATCTGGGAGTAAAATATATTTTTGGCTCAGAAAATGATTTACTAATTAATACTGCTAAATTTTTTTCTTTCAGTCATTACATCTGACAAATAGTAATTTAGTATCAAACCAAGACGAAGACTCCATATAAATAATTTTAATATTTTTCATGGAAACCAAAAAGACATATGAAGACAAATTCTGTCTCAATATTCATAGTTTCAGACAATGTCATCAAAATCATGAGTATGCTTGCAAACTCACACAATCTTGCAAGTACAGGAAACCCAAGCGAGAAAAAACAGGTGGCAGAGTTCGGGATTGTAATTTTTGCTCTTGAAATAAGAGAAGTGTACATTGCATCAATTCTGAAATCATTTGTGCAGGCTTACCTAATTCAAATTACCCAACTCATGTAGTTGGGCCTTTTAAATCAGGTTTATAAGGACCGTTTTACCCTAGGGTTGGTAAGAACCAAACAACATCCCCCATGACTATTTTTGATTGACTGCATTCATCATCAACATTCCCATGATCATCATCATCATCATTGCCCACCATTGCTGTTGTCCATCACAACTAACCCATTATCACAACACTTTTATTGTTGTTGTCACCACTTGCATCACCATCAACATACTTTCTGCAACCATCTCCAACTCTTGCATCCCCATTGCTAACACCGCCTTCCTTCACTATTGTCAATCTATCTCACAGACAGTGACCAACTATTGGGGGTGCATCTGTGATGGACCTTGTAGGTGGATGCATCAATCTGTCTTCGTTTTGCTTTGGCCACTCAAAGATTTCCCTCTCATAGATACTTCTTATTTTATTATTATAGTAAAATAAAACAATATATTATTCCCTCTCATAGTAAAATATATTCCTTCTCAATATTTATGATTTATGATTTATTATTAATTATATTTCTTGTCTATGTAATTTCTAACTTAAGTACACGCCTAAATATCGATTTTCCTATAAGCATAACTCTTACTAGTCAAGTTACAATCCTCAAGTTATGATCTTTTATCCCTCCTTCCGATCCTCTTATGATCCTTCAAATCAACATATATTTATACCATTTTTTAATTAACAAATTTCTACAACATGGTAAAAGAAACTGTAATGTAACATTTACCTATCCTTATAACAAAATCTAAAATGACAACATCTTATTCAATTTTTCACCTAATCTGAAATAAAATCACATTTTAATAATACCTTTTATTTTATTTTATCAAAAATATTAGCACTAAAAAGTTTAAACATTAGAAATTATTAACAATGTCAAAAATCATATAAAACTGAAGAAAGCTTTCTTCACATAAATTAATATTTTTTTGCTTCTACTTTTATCATCAGATCTGAAAAGATATTTTTCCAGTTTTCCATCACATTAGTCTAATCTTGAAAAATCTGTAACGAATGCAAGATTAAAAATTCATTCTGTAATTTTCAAATTTTATTTATTTTAATTGTGTTTAAATAATCTAAAAAATAGAATGAACTCAAAAAGAAATGCAATTAAAACATTAGAAGAAAAAAGGTACATGAATTCTGATAGAGGTACAGTACCATAATAAAGGACCGCGGACTACAGACACAACCAGTGACAATTTAAACAGTTGGTTAGCCTATAAATGATCACTCTAGTTGATTTCTATCTTTAACACAAAAGTAATGCATACATGCTAGTGTATATGATGTACAGGCTCTATTGTAAGTAGAATAGACCTCTGAGTAGCTCTAAGCAACTCCTTAGTTAGTGTTACTATAGCTGTTATGTTTGTTGCAACACCTGTTATGTTTGTTGCAACAGCTGTCAGTTTGTTAGGTCCAGAGCTCTAATTCAAGTACATCAAGGAAAGAAACCATGGAGACACCTAGTGATAATTTACTTGGTTTTTTGGGAAGGTAAGCCTACAATTGATCACTCTAGTAGATTTCTATGTTTAACTGAAAAGCAATGAATACATGAAAGTGTATATGACATATACGTTCTGTTGTAAATAGAATACACCTGAGTGGCTAAGAGCTACTCGTTAGTGTAATGACAGATGTTGAATTTGTTGCAAAACAGCTGTCAGTTTGTTAGATCTAGAACTCTAACAAAGACTATAAATACCGTTTCACAATCACAAATTACATAACACAAACCATTCAATTCCCCTTTATATATACTCTGTTGTGCGACAACGCATGAGATGCACATTGCCCATTTGAACAAAGAAAAACTCCAAAAAAATTAACTTTTTTAAGCCTTCTGCCATAAATTTATATCAATGTGGCAAGGAAAGTATTATTTTTATAGCACACTTATGAAAGACCAAAAGTAAAAATCACAAAAAAGATTACATTAAAAGTTTGTATATATACCCCACAGAGAAAGTATTGGTTTCTGTAGAATGATCTGGTCTTTCATTAACAGTTCATTTAACATGTATAGAATATACATAGGAAGAACTAGATAGCAATAAATCTTCCTTAAATTATATAAACTGAAACTTTGGGAGTAAGTTTCCAATCCTTTCCGCCAAGAAGAAAATTATGGATCAGATGTTATTTGAACAAAACGAATTATATTACTGTCAGTACATGCAATTAAACAAAGAGTTAAATCAGTCTTCCAACAAGACACAAAAAGTAATAGCCATGGGCAAATGATCTCACCTTCCATGATTGATACAAATCTATAATTTGATTTGCCACTTGACTCTCTCACATGTTCAGAACACAACTCCAAATCATTGACCATCTACAGAAGATAAATAATTAAGTAATCATGTAATATAAGAGTAACATTATGAGCTAAAAGAAATGGGAGCCAATTACCTGCTCCCAAGATTTCTTGACCAGTGATAAAGTGGGATCATATGACTTTTGCCTCTCCTTCAGTTGAGCAAACCTATTGTCAAGAGCTACATACTCTAACTTCTGAGTTTCTAATTTTTGTGTAAGCTTTTGATTTTGATACTGAAGTACAACAATGTCAAGCTGAAACATAAGAGAATAAACGTGATACAGTTTATTAGCTCAGTTTTTCTGGTGTATTATCAGTAAACAAAATGCATATTATGTACTAGATACATGACTTATACCGCCATTAAACTAAAGTCCCATATGGTGAAATAGGGTAACAATGTCCAATGAGTATATGGAATCTACGGTCATTGTATAAGCATTAATTTTTTAAGAAATGAAACTAAATCACCATTTTCCAGCATAGGCATAAAATTATCTTCCTTAATTGCCTGCCTGTGCATGGCTAATTAAAGAATCAAACCAATTTAGTAAAAGAACTTGCAGCGTTAAACCAGTATACGTATTACCTCCCAAATAAAGAGTAACAGGATAAATCATCACCTCCCACACAACAACATAATTTTCATCCCCCCAGTTCAAAGTTTGAAAAGGGATTGTTATGAGCAAAGCAAAATGCAACCATAAAAACATATTAATTATATCCAAAGAATCCAAAGCCAGAAACATATATTGAAACTTGTCAGAACAATACATTTGCAGGTGTTCAAAGCCTGATATATTATAAAACAAAAAAACAATTTAGCAAAATAAAAGTTAAAAACGCATTGCATAAAGTTATAACCATTACTCTAACAACACAACAATATCATCGATTACATAAATTACACAAATTAGTAAAATATATTGATATAATATAAGAGTAATGCAGAAATTACACAGGGCATTTGCTTAAATGTCCAGGTTCAGATCAACAACGACGGCAACTAAGCCGTGCCTCACTAGGTGGGTAAGCTAAATAGATCAAAAGAAAGCATTGTTTTCCATTAAATCAAGGTTTAGACTAGTTCAAAGCAAGCCTTCACTTCCGGTACAAACATATGCATGTCATGTACTTTCAACCAAAGCATGAGAGTAGACTAAACACTATTTGAGTTAATAAAAAGGAACAAAATCCTATCCACTCAAAACCAATGACATGTTTCGGATGAGAAATTGTATATTTGAAACACAAGCTTCCGATATTAAGGAAAAAATAAATAAATCACCGGAAAAAAAAAAAAAAAGTGGCACCTTTTTATCTTCAGAAACGGGCAAGAAGGGTAGTTTCTTGGCAGTAGCAGCTGCAGGTGTTGGGGACAAGGAGCTAAAGTGACGTCGTTTTCGGTCTGAGTCACTCATACTCCCCATTGAAACCAGAGACACAAACCCTAGAAACCACCCACTTCACTCACATCACAAAATTTCAAATTCATTTGTCACAAAAACATAATCCACAAGGTGTCCCACTGACCCCTAAACAAAATCACTAACTTCAATTTGAGAATAATCAATCCCTCAAAACCCTAATTCAAACCCCACCTAGTGAACATGAAAAAACAAAAGAAAAAATAAATAAAAAATAAAAAGTTTTTCTCCGTGCTATCTATCTACTTCGAGACCCTATCGAGAGGAACAAAACCTAGAGTTTGAATATGTAAGTGTTGTGCTCGCTCCCTCTTACAGCTTTGTGCATAGCTGTTTTCGCTCTTTCTCTGGATTGAAAGCCAAGGAGGGGAAGAGAAATGATTTGTATTTTTCTTCAACCAAAATGGTTGTAGCGTAATATGGGGAAGTTTACGAGGGTATTGTCGTAATATAAGCACTCACGCCGTTTGTGACGTGTCTATGTAAGTTTCTGAACAAAAGATAAAAATATTTAAAATAGATATGATTATAAAAAAACGGAAAGAAGTAAATATATTCATTAAAAATATATTCATTAAAACTTATTCAAGTATTTTTAATTTTATAAATTCGAGATAAATTTATTTTTAATCTTCAAATTTAAAATGACTTGTTCGGTACGTATATTTAAAAAAAAAAAGTAAATATGGAAAATGAATGTGTTAACCGATTTAAAATGACTAATTAATATTTTTATATAAATAAATTCTTGAAAATTATTTGTCCTGACATATAAGTTTTTTATAAGAATTTGATATAAAAATACAAATTTGTTTTAGATTTTATATTATGGAAAGGCTTATATACATTAGTAGAAATGATACGAAAATTTTAGTTAGAAACATTTAATATGAGTACTACTTTTCCCATAACATATTTTAGTATTTACAATACATTTGTATTAGTAAATAGTCAGTATAATAAATATTACTATTTTTTTTATAATATAATAAAAACATCATAAAATTAATACAAAAGTCTCTTAGTCTTGACTTTTTGTTTTGTAAACTTAAGATTTGCAGGGGTTACTTGAAGAATAATTGAATATTAACATTAATTTTTTTCCTGTAATAAGGACATTTAACAATTAATAAATACATTAATTTGTTTTAATAAATACATGTAATCATTATTAGAGATGAAACATGTATTTAATTAACCCTGCCCATTAACCCGATTCAAACAAAATTCATTAAATTAAATTTGTCATGTAATTTTTTTCGCGTTTCAAATATCTTTAATGATTTATTTATACAATTAACCAACTTTGATTTTTAATTCGGATAAGTTCGTTACAATAAAATTTTTAAATAACAATAAATTTTAAAGATAAAAATATCCTTAAATAGCATCAAATTTTGAAGACAAAGGATAAATTATATAGTAACTAATCTAAATAATAATTTATAAATTTCAGGTTTCATAGAATAATTATTATTATGAATTAAAAATTATAATTAATTTGTGAATTAGATTTTAATTAGTAAAATTAGTTACTAATGTTTAAACACTAATTTTTCTGATAATAAAAAATCTGAATGTTAATAACTAATTTAAAATTTACTTTAACATTAATTATAATATTTTATTCATAAATTAGTAATATTTAATTTATAAATTAATATATAAATTAGTGATTATAATGATTAATTATTTTTTTTCTAAAATCAATTGTTATTTAAAGAATTTTTTGTACGAATTGGGTTAGGAAAATGTTTTCACTGTAAAGTAGTATATGTTTTTTTAAAAATATTCATAAAAAATTAGATATATAATTCTGGGAAGAACCAAATAATGGTGGCACAATTTAAGGTTTTAATTTTAGTATTATGAAATTTTGCTCCTCTCAAAATAAATTGACTACGGACTTCTATTCTATTATTTGTTAGTAAGATGGTATACATTTTGTTGGAATGTTCCTTCCAAGTACCGGGACTCATTAAATTATTATGTATTTGGTTGGATACTTTTTATTTTTGCTTCTACTACATTTTATTTGTATTATGTAAAGAATTGGATTTACAATTGTTGGTTATGATTAGAAACCCATTTACTCATAGGTCCAGTAGCATTTATAATTTTTTTTTGTTAATTTTCTTTTTACCAATTCTAATATAGCATATACTTTTGAAAAAAAAAAAATCATATAAAAATTAGATATACAGTTCTAGGAAGTACCAAATAAATAATGGTGGGACAATTTAGGGTTTTAATTTTAGTACTATAAAATTTTGCAACTCAAAATAAACTAGATATCGATCTCTATATATTTTACTAATAAGGGTGGCTATGGATTGTACTTTTTAAAATCCAATCCAATCCCGATTTAATAAAATAGATTGAATTAATAATTTAAATCTATTTTAACTAGATCAATTAGATTTAGATCAATTAGATCAATTATTTTTTAAGCAAAAATCACCTACATTAATAACCTAACCTTTAACAAACCATTATTACTCATCTTTAGTGCTCTAAAATTACCATAAATATAAGGTGTGAAGAACTCATTCTTCGGTGTAACGTATAATGTAAAATCATCATCAATAATCTACATGCTCTCATTAGATTCATAGTCACAAAAAGAACAATAGTACCTCATCTAACATTAGTAGTAACACAATCATCATCATCATTCTTTTTTTGTTTACCTTTTTTGTCTTTGTTCACCTTTTCCCTTTTAAACAATATTTTTTTTATTGTGACCTATTTTATTACAATAATGAAACTCCACATTCTTATATCTTAACTTAGACTTTCTCCTACTTTTCTCTCTACTACCCTTTAGTTCCTTTTTCTGACTCCTTTACTTTTTGTGACAAGCACCTCACACTGAGATGAACAACCATGTGTCTTATTTCTCATCTCTTCATTAAGAGCATCGCTCTTTACCATCTAGAAAGAAACAATGTCATTATGGGTTGATTTTTTAATTGAAATTTGAAATATCTTCCAATACTCTATTAGAGTATTCAGTAACCATAGTTCCAAAACTTCATCATCAAAATTGATATCCATTCCTAATAGTTGATCTAAGAGCTCTTGAAATTTATTTAAAGGGTCTAAAATGGAAAAAACTCTCCTTGTACCTCAAATTCATCAAACAATTCAACAAATATAATTTATTATTGCCTAACTTAGAAGCATACAAAAACTCAATCTTCTCCCACAGAGTTCTAACATGTGTTTCATTAACAATGTGATTATAAACATTGTCTCCTACATATTATTGAATAAAACCACATACCTATTGGTGTTCGAATTCCCATTCTTCTTTAAACATAAAATACAACTTTTGTATAGCAAAGACGGGAAGATGCAATTTCTTAAAAAATAAAGAGTCTTTCGTAATGCCATTCCATAAATAATAATTTATAAATTTCAAAGAAACCATTTTTGTATTTGCCTCAATCTCTTAAGCAAGTAAATATAGCTTCAAACCAAAAAGCTTTAATGCCACTAATGGGTCTATTGCGATGGGAGAATTCATTGGGGGAGACAATACCAATGAAACCTGAGTCCAACCAATATAAAGGATTAACACCACTTCCAACTCAAAACCTTAAGAGAATGAGTTTATGGGTCTTCATCCTTATACGATGCTCAACTTTCTCATTTTTACACAATGTGGGATTTACACTCACACTTGAATTCCCAACAAGTAGCCATCTCGAAAAACACATTAGTGGTATCAAAGTCGATGATAATTCTTTGTGTCTGACATATATGAGTACAATATGGTCCTTGTATATCAAAAGTCTGACAAAGGGTCCAGGTAAACATGTTAAGATAAGCAATGGTACGAAAAGAGTACTTGTTGTTGAGAATACTTCCGCTCAAAGATAAGTGTAACAATATGGAACGAACACATCCTTGAATGGAAGATTGTTCAATTGATTATTCAAATCATTTTAGAATCACAATTTCGTGTAGTAACATCAAACTAAACTTCTTTTGAGTAATACAAGACCTACTATATCTAACTTTTTAAACATGCATAATTATTTGATATTAGTAAAATAAAGAATGTGCAAAACAATTTTTGAAAAATATTACTGCCACGATATTCACTATATTCTTTATGTGCAAAACAATTTTTGAAAAATATTACTGCCACGATATTCACTATATTCTTTATATACCTGTATATAAAAGGATATCTCTTTTGGTATCCACGTTTTCTTTCCAGTTTTACCTTTTAAATAAAAGTTTTCTAAATTAAAATCATTATTTTATCAATTTTACCCTTACTTTTTTTTTAATTTAATAGATTTTCTCAATTAGACCATTTTTTAAAACTTAATAATTTTTTACTTAAAAAGTTACGTACAATAATAATTATAATGACTATTAATTTTATAATTATAATAATAAAATATTATTATTATTAATTTTACTATTTTTTACTATCATAAAAAAATAATACTTGTAAAACCTATTTCTTTTACTATATGTGTGCTTAGTTAAAAGAAAAGGGCAAAAGCCAGCACCTTCTCCCAAACCCTTCAACTTCCTTACCATCCTTTTCCTCTCAATTTTTCTCTACTTCTCAGCCATTATTCTACCCTTTCTATCTGTTTTTCTCATCCCATAACAACTTATTGTTTCTCTCTTCTTGAATTAGAGGTTGGGTTTAAAGTTGTTGTAGAGTCCTCCTCAGAATTGATCGAACGTCTTCCCACTATGTGTAAGTCGAAAAACTCCAAACCCTCGTCTCCTTTCTTTTGTTTCCAGTTTCGGGGTCTGGGTTTCATTTTGGGTGTGAGTAGAGTCTCATTACCTCTCCTAGTGCTCTTATGTTTCTGTTTCTTAGGTTGTGGTGCTCCTTCCACTTAGGACTTTCTCCTCATCTAGTTTAGTATCAATTCGAGGTAAGAAGCTATGTTCTTTTTTTTTAGATTTCGAAATAAATTGTTTATTCTCGTATTTGATTGCATCATAATGTGTTGGCTCTATAGGTGTATTGAATTGAAGTGGTTTGGTTGTTCTTAGTTTGGGGATTTTTGGTGTTGCATGTTGAGAGTATGTAAAAATCTGTTATTCTAGCTTAAGCGGGAATTTCTAGCTTAAGAGAGATAAGTCTCGCCCAAACGAGAAAAATCTATCTTTAGCAAGAATAACAAAATTCCATTTTCCTCTCTGTTCAAGTTTTAACTTAAGCGATAATTTCTAACTTAAGCGATAATAGTTAGAGAAAGTTATGATTCTTAATTATTAGAATCAATACCAGAGATATTATGTCAATAATATTATCCCAATATCCCTGATATTATACCTGTGTATTATTTCTCATGTGTGCAGTCATCATTATCAATTATTTCCTATTTATTGTATTCAATGATGGCTTTATTATAAAGATTATGATTGTACTATATTGTGTTTATATAAACACAACAACTACAACATTTCTCCATTTTATCTTTCTTGGTATCAGAACTCTTAAACTTGAAGGCTCTCGATCCAATCATGTCTTTCGCAGCCAACACAAATCACAAAAATGACCTACCTATAACTGTTTCTGTCAAGTTGGACAAAGATAATTATCTCTTATGGAAGTCCCTAGTTCTTCCATTGATAAGAGGTTGCAAACTAGATGGCTACATACTAGAAATAAAAGAATGTCCAAAACCGTTTGTCATTGCAAGGGACAAAACTAAAAAAACCAATCATAACCATGAAGAGTGGATTGCACAAGATCAAGGTCTCCTAGGGTGGCTAAGAAATTCAATGGCCATTGATATTGTAACATAGTTGCTGCATTGTGAAACCTCTAAGGAACTTTGGGATGAAGCCCAAAGCCTAGCAGGTGCACACACAAAATCAAGCACAATCTACCTCAAATCAGAATTTCACAACACTCACAAAGGAGAAATGAAGATGGATCAATATCTTCTCAAAATGAAGAAATTTGCTGATACATTAAAGCTGGCAGGATCACCAATCTTCAACTTAGATTTGATGATTCAAACGCTGAATGGACTGGATGTTGATTACAATCCGGTGGTGGTCAAATTATCTGATCAAATCAAACTTAGTTGGGTTGATCTACAAGCCCAACTATTTGCTTTTGAAAGCAGAATAAAACAGTTGAACAATTTCAATAATCTTTTAATGAATACTGCAGCAAACCTTGCAACCAAAACTAATTTCAAAAGCAAACAATTTGGGACACAAGGTAATTGGAGGGGCTTTAACTTTAAAGGAGGTAAAGGAAGAGGTAAATCTAAACCAATATGTCATGTATGTAACAAGATCGAACACATAGCAGTGAATTGTTTTTATCGCTATGATAAGTCATACACAGGTTCAAATCATAATGCTGAAAATAACAAGAGAGAAAATCATAGTGCTTTCATAGCTTCCCCCTATGAATGGTACCTTGATAGTGGAGCTAACAATCATGTGACCCATCAAAATGAGAAACTTAAAGATCTCAATGAAAACAATGGTACACTACAAAAAATTGATAATTAGTGGAGGTTTTTATTTCAATTTGCGAGGACTTTTACCCTCCGCAAATCAATTTGTGGGGGTTTTCTAAACCTCTACAGTTAGAGTTGCCACAACCTATTTGTGGAGGTTTTTGTTAACCCTTGGTATCCAAGTTATATTGCAGAAGTTGTTTTGTGGAGGGTTTTAACCTCTTCTATTGGTGACTATTATTTTGTGGAGGTTTGAAACCTCCTTTATTTGCAACTATTTTATAATTATCCACTTGCATTTATAATTTCTTAATTTAATTATTTTTTATAATAAAAAATAAATAAAAATAAAAAAATTTATAAATTACACAAAAATTAACCAAAATTAATTTCATTATCATTTAAGATAAAGTACATTCATTGAAAATTACAATATAAATATAAAAAATACATAATGTTGAAAAAGAATATTTAAGAGACAAATCTTATTATAATCTTCGAACTCTCTAAAATGTGCCAGTCTTTGAATGCGTTCCATCTCATATATTGCCAACTTCTCACTACTTCTTGATCCATTTCTCTCTAAAATGTGCTAGTCTTCTTATATTTAATCAAAAACATTAAAACATAACAAGTTGGCACCCTTAGTTGTCATGTAGATGTTAAAAATGAGAACAAAAGCCCTTTTTTATTCTCTTAAAAGCAATTTTGTCATCAAGTTAATTATTAATAATTTAAAGTTTGCCTCATGCTAAATAAATAATAAATGACGCAAATGTCCACTATATAACCTTTTAATACAGTTCAGCAAAAATAATGAAATAAAAATATACCAAATGTTTGGAGTGTATGGATAAGAAAGAAGAGAGATAGAAAAAAAACTAGAAAAGAACAAAGAATTCAATATAAAATAGTGGTTCTTTCTTCTTTTCAAGTCATATATGGAGTATAATTTATCTGCTTCTGATTATCTCATTGTCCCAATTTCAAAGGCCAATACTCCACTTACCAGCTCCTAAAAAAGTCACAAATTTCCTATGCATGCCCTAATCTATGAAAGCTAGAAAAATACCAAATTTCAGTAGCTTTGTGAATAATAAACATCAACCTCCATCAAGTTACTGAAATTCTACCACACCAAAGAGAAAAGTTACTGAATTTCTACTTTAGATCCAACATTTGATTTTTAACTCAATTCAAATTTGAAATATTGTACATAATGTTATAGCCAAGTGATGACATAATCCATATTTTTAACCTACTAGAGCTTCATCATCCAACATCTCAACTACAGGAGCATACTGCAAAGTGAACCAGTAAGATCCATGAACAAATAAACATTACACAGAAAAAAGCATCATACACAACACAAAGCAAAGTAACTGAGATAGATTCATATAATGACCTCATCATTTTCCTCAAAATATATCCCATCAACAGCACTGCCAAGTTGAAACTCCCACCCTAGACTGCTCTCCAACAGCTGCTTAAATTTCCTTGTCTACAAGAACAAGGAGATTACACTTTCCTCTTCAAAAATAATCAAATACATATGCATTGTACCTAGCAAGCAGCAAATGATGCAAGTCTTTGTGGTGATGGCATAAATGTATGGAATTCCCTCACTTACAGCATAATCATTCAAATGTAGTCATGAAAAGAATTGCACAATGAGTCTTGCATAATCTCATAAAATCTCCACTGATAAAAGATATTAAAAGAAGAGAAAAGGTTGTTGCAAATAGATATAATTAGTATTATGGTAACGAAGAGAGAGAAAAAAATATTAGTGAATGAATAGGATTTAAGAATACCTTCTAGACAGCCAAAATCTCAAAGTTTGCATGCTAAGAACAATTGCGGAAGTAGACAATTATATGGTCAAGGTTATTCGGTGTGTCAATGAAATGAAGAGGACTTGTCAATGAAATTCTCCCCTTGTAATACCTTATAATGTAGAAGCTACAAAACTTAAAGCCGAAAAAAAAGTCTTATTGATAACAATATTATATAATTAGATAGAAGAATGGTTAAACATAAGATTAAAACATAATACACAAGTTAAAGATAGAGATTATTATTCATGTGTTAATAAAATTGATGGCTGATTTCCCAATGGCGCTAAGAGTAATTAAATAGTCTGTTGGAAATAATACATACCGTTCAAAGTATAAATAAAGCACTCAGCCACCAAAATCAACAATACTAATAATAATGCCATGAAGAACAATGTCTAATCATATAGGCAGTGCTCGCGTGTGTACTTTTCATGTGTATATTCCTATATATAAAGTTAATAAACTATTTTATCAAACTTGCATCAATCCTATTACAAGTTAATAAACTATTTTAATATATGCATGCCACTTCCAAAAGACAAGTTTATTTTCCACTCACAATCATAGCAAACTCTTTCAATTTGCCTCAATTCCACTCATATAAAACGCACTAGAATATAAAGAAGGTTGTACTTACCCAGGTATAAAGCAACGTTTCCTGGATCTGGCTTGAGTTGGGCCTTGAACGTCCTTCACGATGCATTGTTCAAATAAACTCAATTAGTAATGTGTGTTCATAAACTAGTAAGATAGATAACATCATAACAATTTCCAAACAACGTATAAGTTTAAACAAGGGTCAGTCACTTTGGGTTCATTTTGAAGAATGCTACACCAAAGGGATTTAAAATACCATAAGAAGACAACCAGCTCTTGGATACCATTTGACCGTAGACCACCAAAGGGATCTAAACCTGCATATTCAAAATAATATTCAAATTACGGAGGTTATAAACCTCTTATGAAAACAGTTAAAAGTCTTGATCATTTTAGTGTTTAGACGATTCAAAGGAACTATCTTAAATAATATTAATTCGGAGATGGTTTTTATAACCTCCACAAATAAACCTTCACTAAATGATAATTTTTTTGTAGTGGTAGGACTTCTTCTCTCTTAGTTAGTGTAAGACCCGAGAAAATTAGATAATTAATTAAATAATTATTTAATAAATACGGGTAATGGATGCCTTTAAGGCATTTAATGTGGAGTGCTTTAATGTGAAAAAGTACTAGCTCAAATGGTTGCGAGTACTTTGATTGTGTTAGAGGACTTGGATTCGAGTCCTATCTATGCCAATTATGTGATGTTTGCTTTATTATTTTTTTATATATAATATGTGAGGGCCAGGTAGGTGATAATGTAATACTATATTTGTGTTCGTTATCACAAAGTGTTAATTGGTTTGTTGGTTGTGGTTTGACCTTGTATTGTGAGGGTATGGGTTCGAATCCCAGTAACCTAACTTCAACTCTCTTTTTGCTACTAAATAGTGGATTATGGTATGAATGTGGAAGGGTGGAGGAAACCTAGTAGAAGAGACAGCAAAAGGGGAGGAAGGGTTAGGGGAGCTCTTTTGCATACCTTTGATGAATTGTTAGAGATTCTAGTGTAATTTGTAATTGGCAATGAATTATGTAACTTTACCACACTATTTTCGTGCTAATATGCTGTGAATTGTGATGTGTGATTGTTTGTGGTATGTGACTAAACCTTTGTATGAATATATGAGAATACTGGAGTTTTTGGTACTGTATGATTTTTATGGGTAATTGCATTGTTTAGGAGCCAAATGTTAAGGTCTGAAATAGGTTTGTAATATTGGAATGATGAAAGGGAGTTGTTACCATGTTTGTATGGAGTTTTGGCATGATGTGCGTGTTTTGGGTGCGTGAAACAGTGAGATAATCTGATAGACTCGCTCAAGCGAGCCAGGCTCGCCTAGGCGTGAGTTGTAGAGTCAGGATTGTGTTTTTGCACGAGCTACTCGCTTAGGCGAAATGCCAAGGTTTTGGACGACCTGTTGTTTCGCTCAGGCGAGACTTTCTCGCCTCAACGAGAAAACGAAGAGGTGAGACTGTGTTTGGGATGTCTCGCACAGGTGAGGGGATCAAGGTTTTGAGCGACAAAGTAGCTCGCCTAGGCGATAGGTTATCGCTTAAGCGAGACCTCTCGTGAAATTTTGCGTCTTGCTTAACTCGCCGCCTGGGCGAGAGTTTGAGGGTTGGGCGAAGTGTGAGCTCGCCCAGGCGAGGAGAGACTCGCTTAAGCGAGCCCTCGCAGGTAAACCAGTTTAGCTCGCTTAGGCGAGGAAGCTTAGCCTAAGCGAGACAAGCCTTGTCGCTTAAGTTAAGGCTCCTAGCCCAAGTGTGTTTAGTGCAGTTTGGGTGTGTTGTTTGTACTCACTACTGAAACGTGGATCAAGAGATGTTGTGACATGAGTGGGTAGGTTCATGGATGGTGTTTAACATGTGATGGTATGAGCGGAGAGGTTCATACTCAATTCCTCTCCTATGGGGATACGAGCGAGGTAGGTTCGTATGTTACGTGCTCATAGTTAAGAGATGTTGTGTGCGGGGAGGTACGTAGTCGGTGGATCATATGTGTTGGACTACGGGCGGGCAGGTCCGTAGAGTAGGACTACGAGCGAGGAGGTTCGTGGAGGCAGGACCACGAGCGGGCAGGTTCGTGTGAGCATCATGAATCCTGAGTCCATGGCTAACTTTGCTGAGTAAATTGGAGGTTTAAGAGTTGTGGGGCACTAAGGATTTGAATAGGGTTAAATGTTGAGTATATAATTGGGTGTTTATGTTTTATATTATGTATGTAATATATGTTTTATATTCTTTTGAGCTCACCCTTTCTGTTTGTGTATGACGATGATTTTGTAATTCGTTACACGAGAGCATATGATGTTACAAGTGATGCCGAGGGTGCACATGCGACGGAGTGAGGGCTAGCTGGGATAGAGCTAGGATTTTATTAGTGCTTCCAAAGTGTTATTGGAACTTGTAAAGACTTGGGATTTTAATTACTTTTAAAATTTTTTCGCATTTAATCTTAAACTTATGTAGTTTCCGAGTATGTGTTTTAATAAGTTTGAGACGCTTGTTTTCCTTATATATTTATTTAATATAAATCAAGTAATATTCATTAGGGATGTTACATTTGGTGTCAGAGCAACGTTTTGATTTGTCTGGGGGAAAATGGGGAGTGAGTTGACCACTTCTTGTTTGTGAATTTGATTGTATGTATTGAATTATTTTAGCAATTTATTACTTGTAATTGAATTTTTCTAGCTATTTAATGTTAACAGCTGAACAATGTGGCGTGCACAAGCAATGGCAAACTGGAGACGTAGGAATACCGCAGGGACTGATGAGATAGCTAATGTGATCCATAGGATGGTGGACGCAATGCAACCAGTAGCAGCTCAGCCTAGGGCGATGGTTCCACTGGTTAGACTTGTGACTATGGAGAACTTCATGCGTCACAAGTTCGGCGAAATTCACTGGGAAAGCCACCCCAGATGAGGCGGATGCGTGGTTACGGGAGTGTGAGAAGATCTTCCGGGTGATAGAGTGTACGGAGGCACAAAAGCTCACCTTCGCCACCTTTATGTTGGTGATTGAGGCGGAGTATTGGTGGATAGGGATGCAACAGCAGATGCTGAACAGGGAGGAGGAGGTGACTTGGACCAACTTTAAGATGAGATTCCTGGAGAAATACTTCCCAGATAGCGCCAAACATGAGCGCGAGGCCGAGTTCCTCACCTTACAGCAGGGGGACTTATCGGTGCAGGCCTATGTAGAGGGGTTTGAGTATCTCTCAAGGTTCTACTCACAGGCAGTGACTGAAGAATGGCACTGCAGGAAGTTTGAAGGTGGTCTCAAACATGAACTGAGGCGTTTTATTGTACCACTGAGGGTATGTGAGTTTCCGGTTTTGGTCGAGTAGGCCAAAAGTATGGAACAACTAAAGATGGGGCCCAATCGCGTCAGCCGCACACAAAGGAGCAACACTGAGGGCAGACAACAGAAGAAGCCCTACAGTAGACCAGCAACATCCTCACAGAAACTAAGGTGTTATAAATGTGGAAGAGAGCACCTTAGGAGAGACTGCACTAGACCAGCTAGTAGTGGGGGCAGTAGCATGAGCACTCGCAAGTGCTATGCTTGTGACCATCCAAGACATTTTTCCAACAAATGTCCTAATAAGAAGACCACACCAGGAGCACAGTCTCAGCCACCTTCGTCTGATAGGCCGAGAGCAGTAGGTCGGGTTTCTGCCATGACCACCACTAAGGCCTCCCGGTCAGGTAATCTTATCTTGGACTACTGGTTGTTATTTGATAACAGTGTTTTGGTGCTTTTTGATTCATTTGCTTCGCACTCCTTTATATCTCATGATTGTGTGAAGAGACTGGGACTGTCTACTCGTGATCTGGGATGCGAGTTGATAGTTTTGACACCAACGTTTGGACAAGTTTCAACTAATTCAGCCTATGTTGGATGTTTGATGGAGGTAGAGGATAGACGCTTCAAGGTGAACCTCGTTTGCTTGCCCTTGAAGGGATTAGAAGTTATACTGGGAATGGACTGACTGTCTAATAACCACGTGGTGATTGACTGTGGACGGCACATAATTGTATTTCCAGAAACTGAGGGGTTAGAATTGGTGACCTCACACGAGGCCGAAAAAGAGATGAAGCAAGGATCTACTTGTTTTGTGTTAGTGGCCCAAGAGAAGAAGATAAGCACTAAAAAGCATATTAGTCGAATACTAGTGGTAGATGAATATGCCAACGTATTTCCAGACGAGATACCTGAGTTGCCACCCAGTAGGGATATAAACTTCTCAATTGATCTAATCCCTGGAGCGGGTCCAGTGTCAGCAGCTCCATACAGAATGACACCGACAGAATTAGTAGAGTTGAAAAAGCAAATCGAGGATTTGCTAGAGAAGAAATTCATTCGACCAAGTGCATCACCATGGGGAGCTCCAGTAGTGAAGAAGAAGGATGAAAGTTCTCGGCTTTGTGTGGATTACCGACAGTTGAACAAACTAACAATAAAGAACAAGTATCTATTGCAGAGGATCGATGACTTGCTCGATCAGCTGAGAGGGGCAGGTGTGTTCTCTAAGATCGACATAAGGTCTGGATATCATCAGATTTTGGTCAAGCTACAAGATGTTCAGAAGATAGCTTTTCGGTCGAGGTATGGGCATTATGAATATGTTGTGATGCCCTTCGGAGTGACTAATGCCCTAGCTATCTTTATGGATTATATGAATCAAATTTTTCGCCCCTATCTGGATAAATTTGTGGTTGTGTTTATAGATGACATCCTCATCTACTCTCAGACCAAGGAGGAGCATGCAGGTCACTTGAGAATTGTACTAGAAGTGCTGAGAGGTCATCAACTCTATGACAAACTGTCCAAATGTGAATTCTGGTTAGAAGAGGTACAGTTTTTGGGGCACATTATCTCTTCACAGGGTATTGTAGTACACCTGAGCAAGATTGAGGCTGTGTTGAAGTGGGAGAGACCTCAGACCACAACAGAAGTCAGAAGCTTCTTGGGGCTGGCTAGGTATTACAGGAGATTTTTGGAGGGGTTTTCTAAGATGGTGAGTCCATTAACTCAGCTCACTAGAAAAGACCAACCCTTTTCTTGGACTGATAAATGCGAAGAGTGCTTCAAAGAGATGAAAAGGAGGTTGACCACAGCCCCAGTACTTGCCATACCAGATACCAATAAAAAGTTTGAAGTATACTGTGATGCATCTTATCGGGGTCTGGGTTGTGTATTGATGAAAGATAAGAGGTCAGTGGCCTATGCCTCTAGGCAATTAAAGGTGCATGAGAAGAACTATCTTACCCACAATTTGGAGTTGGCTGCTGTAGCGTTTGCTCTTAAGACATGGAGACACTACTTGTATGGCTCCTAGTTCCAGGTTTTTAGTGATCATAAAAGCGTGAAATACATGTAAGATCAGAAGGAGCTGAATATGAGGCAACGACGATGGATGGAGTACCTCAAGGACTACGATTTTGAGTTGCTTTATCACCCTGATAAAGCAAATGTGGTTGTGGACGCCTTGAGTCGGAAAAGGAGGCATATCTTGACAATGATGGTGAAAGAGCTAGAATTGATTGAGAAGCTCAGGGATATGAACCTGGGTATGCAGTTGAGTGAAGATTCCATCAGGTGCAGTGTTCTGACACTAACCAGTGATGTATTGGAGACTATACGCGAACAACAAAAGAATGATGTCGAGCTGCAACAGTTCGTGAGTTGGATAGGGACTGAGAAAGGGAAGGAATACAGGATGGGATCAAATGGTATCCTGAGATTTCGTGACAGAATTTATGTACCTGGAAAATGGAGGCTGAGGAAACAAATTATGGAAGAAGGACATAAAAGCCGTCTTAGCATACACCCAGGTATGACTAAGATGTATCAGGACTTGAAGCAATCCTTTTGGTGGAATGGGATGAAAATCGATGTGGTCGATTTCGTGGCATCATGTATGGTATGTCAGAAAGCCAAGATTGAACACCAGCGACTGGGGGGTACACTAGAACCGTTAGATATTCCGCAGTGGAAGTGAGACAATATTGCCATGGATTTCGTGACTCATTTACCGAGATCTGCGAAAGGGTATGACTCAATCTGGGTAATAATAGACAGGTTGACGAAGTGTGCCCATTTCCTCGCCATTAATCAGAAGTGGTCCTTGGATAAGCTGACAGAGTTGTATGTTCGAGAAGTGGTCCGGTTGCATGGTGTGCCAGCTAACATGGTTTCAGACAGAGATCCGAGATTCACATCTCGCTTTTGGCAATCTTTGCAGGCAGCGTTGGGGACCCAATTGAGGATGAGTTCTACATACCATCCACAGACTGGTGGACAGTCAGAGCGGACGATCCAGTCGTTGGAGGATTTATTGAGAGCTTGTGTGCTGGATCATATGGGGGGCTGGAGTGAAGTGCTTTCGTTGGTAGAGTTCACACACAATAACAGCTACCACTCCAGTATAGGTATGGCACCATATGAGGCCTTGTATGGGCGACGATGCAGGACATCACTATGTTGGAACCAGGATGGTGAATCCCTGGTATTGGGTCCAGAATTTCTATAACAGACTTTTGAGAAAGTTAAGACAATTCAAGAGAGAATGAGGGCTACTCAGAGCAGACAAAAATCATACACAGATAAAAGGAGGCGACCACTAGGAGAGCTCTTTTGCATACCTTTCATGAATTGTTAGAGATTCTAGTGTAATATGTAATTGGCGATGAATTATGTAACTTTACCACTATATTTTCGTGCTAATATGCTGTGAATTGTGATGTGTGATTGTTTGTGGTATGTGACTAAACCTTTGTGTCAATATATGAGAATATTGGAGTTTTTGGTACTGTATGATTTTTATGGGTAATTGCATTGTTTGGGAGCCAAATGTTGGGGTCTGAAATAGGTTTTGTAATATTGGAATGATGAAAGGGAGTGGTTACCATGTTTGTATGGAGTTTTGGCATGGTGTGCGTTTTTTGGGTGCGTGAAACAGTGAGGCAAACTGATAGTCTCGCTCAGGCGAGCCAGGCTCGCCTAGGCGAGAGTTACAGAGTCAGGATTGTGTTCTGCACGAGCTACTCGCTTAGGCGGAATGCCAGGGTTTTGGGCGACCTGTTATTTCGCTCAGGCGAGACTTTCTCGCCTAAGCGAGAAAACGAAGAGGTGAGACTATGTTTGGGATGTCTCGCACAGGCGAGGGGATCAAGGTTTTGGGCGATAAAGTATCTCGCCTAGGCGAGAGGTTATCGCTTAACTCGCCATGAGCGGGTAGGTTCATGGATGCTGTTTAACATGTGATGGTATGAGCGGGGAGGTTCATACTCAATTACTCTCTTGTGGGGATATGAACGAGGTAGGTTCATATGTTCCGTGCTCATAGTTGAGAGATGTTGCGTGCGGGAGGTACGTAGCTGGTGGATCACATGTGTTGGACTACGGGCGGGCAGGTCGATGGAGTAGGACTACGAGTGGAGAGGTTCGTAGAGGTAGGACCACGAGCGGGCAGGTTCGTGTGAGCATCATGAATCATGAGTCAATGGCTAACTTTGTTGAGTAAATTGAAGGTTTAAGAGTTGTGGGGCACTAAGGATGTGAATAGGGTGAAATGCTGAGTATATAATTGGGTGTTTATGTTTTATATTATGTATGTAATATATGTTTTATATTCTTTTGAGCTCACCCTTTCTGTTTGTGTATGGCGATGATCGTGTAATTCGTTACACGGGAGCAGATGATGTTACAGGTGATGCCGAGGGTGCACATGCGACGGAATGAGGGCTAGTTGGGATAGAGCTAGGATTTTATTAGTACTTCCAAAGTGTTATTGGAACTTGTAAAGACTTGGGATTTTAATTACTTTTAAAAAAATTTCGCATTTAATCTTAAACTTATGTAGTTTCCGAGTATGAGTTTTAATAAGTTTGAGACGCTTGTTTTCCTTATATATTTATTTAATATAAATCAAGTAATATTCATTAGGGATGTTACAGTTAGAAATGGTGAAAGATTGAAAATATTGGCCTCGGGCACAACTAAATTGAATAACCTCAACTTGCATAATGTTCTATATGTTTTCCAGAAATAACAAAAAAATTGTTTAGTGTATCTAAGCTAACTGCTGATAATAATTCCCTTGTTGAATTTGATGCAAACTACTGTTATGTGGGACAAATTGACAGGGAAAATACTACTAAGAGGGAAACTTAGAGATGGATTATACCAACTTCAAGTGTCAACTCTCAAGTCAATAAAGATCCATTTGTCTACATGTCGCTAAAGGAGAATTGGCATAGAAAGCTTAGACAACCCAACAATAAAGTGTTAGAAAAGGTGCTGAAGAATTACAAAGTCAAGACATCATCGCGTGATAAATTTTCATTTTGTGAAGCTTGTCAATCTGTAATACTTCACTTGTTACCATTTAAATCCTCTTCCACTCATGGTATGGAACCTTTAGAATTGATTCAGAGTGATGTATGTGGACCTGCCCCAATTTTATCTCCTCTAATTTTAAATATTATGTTCTTTTCATTGATGATTACAATAGGTTCACTTGGATTTTTTCTTAAAAACAAAAATCAGAAACAATATATGTGATGCCTCAACTACTATATTGAATAATTATTATTTGATGAAAACATGGAATTACTTTTTTTTTTACAATAAGATTTTCCTTGGGAGGATATACCAATAACATATCTCCATATCCAACTATATATCAAATGCACATTCTCGCCCAATTCTCGCTTAGGCTGAAGAATCTCGCTCAAGCGAGAGGTTTCCCTCGCTCAGACGAGCTCCCTTCGCCTAGGCGAGAGCTCGAAAAGAGGGAACAATGGCCTTCGTGTCCTTTCGCTTAGGCGAGACCTCCTCGCCTGAGCAAGATGGACTTTCGTTCAGAATAGGGGCACGTCGCCTGAGCGATAGTTTGCACAGATTTTAAGGAGCAGCCTTTGGTACTCTCGCTTGGCGAGACTGGCTCGCCTAGGCGAGATTATTAGAGTTCTCCACTGTTCTCGCGTGCACAGATAGCCATCTCCACCAAATTAGCATTTTTAACCATTCTCAAGCAACGATAACAACAACCAATTTTCTCAAACTAAGAAACAGAATCAAAACACCTGAGAAGTCGAATAAAACACTGAACTCTAGCTTCCCTTACCTGGAAATAAGCTAGAAAGGACTTCGATACCAACATAAAGGAGTCCTACACTTTCATATAACAAATGTGTGTGTGTGTGTGTGTGTGTATATATATATATATCAACTAATCATGTTATGACTTGCACATAATACACTAAGACTCAAACACGACTCATCTGGATACATATAATTAGTTGGATTCAGCCGATGCTTGCACTTGTGATGGCTTATACTGCTCTACCGAGCTAATTGTTCTAATGTCTCAACTTTCACACACAAGGTTAACCCTTAATGAGTTCCAGGCCTCCTGTTACTCTCACCAGTCGAGTCAGTACGCTCTACGTGAGACTAACTGACTCTTTAGAGCGTCAAGATGCAATCCTTACCTTGAATCCTTACTAAATTATATAGATGGGGCACCACCATGAACTCCCACTAACATGGGTCATGTAATTACGTCTCAACCAACTGAGGCACTACCATGAGATCTCACCTAGAGGCTTATGGAATTACACCCTAACCAATGAGGCACCACTACGAAACTATCGTGGAATTACGTCCTAACCAAAACAAAACCATGATCCCAACCATCAATGTACATTATTGATCATACCAAATTTATGACCACACACACACACGCACAAACACACACACACACACACACACACATATATATATATATATATATATATATATATATATATATATATATATATATCTAACCATTCATGTATATCCCATATCAAGATCATGCCAAACTCACCATTTACCACCCATAAACCTTCTTTACTCATGCATATTCACCGATATCATACTATAACATACAAATTCAATCAAGCATGTGCCAAACACCCAAGTTCAGAGAAGAAACAGAACAAACACACATTCTCGCCTAGTTATCGCTTAGGATGAAGAGTCTCGCCCAAGCGAGAGGTTTCCTCGCTCAGGGGAGCTCCCTTCGCCTAGGCGAAAGCTCGAAAAGAGGGAACAGTGGCCTTCGTGTCCTCTCGCTTAGGCGAGACCTCCTCGCCTGAGTGAGATGGACTCTTGTTTAGAATAGGGGCACGTCGCCTGAGCGACAGTTTGCACAAATTTTAGGGAGCAGCCTTTGATACTCTCGCTTGGGCGAGACTGGCTCGCCTAGGCAAGATTATTAGAGTTATCCACTGTTCTCGCATGCACAGATAGCCATCTCCACCAAATTATCATTTTTAACCATTCTCAAGCAACGATAACAACAACCAATTATCTCAAACCAAGAAACAGAATGAAAACACCAGAGAAGTCAAATAAAATACTGAACCCTAGCTTCCCTTACCTAGAAATAAGCTAGCAAGGACTTTGACACCAACTGTTGAGCGCAACAGCTTGAGGAACAGGCTTAGAAACTGGAAGAATAGTGGAACAAATTTAAAAAAAAATGAGCTTACTACGAAACCCTACTAAAAATACGAAAACATGCTTAGAGGGGAGAAGCATGAGCTGAAGAGTAACTTACGTGGAGCAAGAAAATGAGGTTGAGCTTGCTTGACCAAGGTGGTACCTAACCCTAGCAAAGAAACGACTACAACTCTAAGGAAAATGGGAGACTATTTTTTTGAAAGTGAGAAGAATGAGTGCGTTAGGGCATATTAGGGTCTTTGGTTCCCTATGGGCCAGTCCTAGCCCAACTGATTTAGGGCAACCCCTTTAAAATAAGGCATATAATATAAGTGGGCCTTACACTAAGCATGTGCTTTTTTTTAAATCATCATTACTTACATTAATGAAGAGATAATGTTTATCTTTTCATCTTATCTTCTCCTTTTTTTTTCATTTTCTTTTCTTTTTTTTCTTCTTCTTATCTTCTCTCCTTATCTTCTTATCTCTTTAGAAATTTTTTTTATTACAGGCACCTATTTAATAATATTTTAAATAATATATTTTTACCTAATATTTTTTTAATATATATACATATTTTATTAGTTTTGTTTTCTTCTTATTGTTATTTTCAATAAGTAAAAACTACATCATGATGAAATATATTTTTAATGTTTAAACTACATTATAATAAAATACGAAAAATTAGTAAAAATAAAATATTTTCTAAGTTGTTTTTTTTAAATAAATAATACAGTTTATTAAAATATGGATGTTACAATATATGCATTCAGTGAATCCAAAAGCCTGGTGGAAAACCAATTTAACAAGAAGATAAAAGCTTTTCAATGTGACGGTGGATGAGAGTTTAAACCTGTCCAGAAAATAGTCATTGAATCGGGAATTCAATTTAGAATGTCTTGCTCGTATACCTTTCAACAAAATGGTAGAGTTGAAAGAAAAGACAAACATGTGACTGAACTAGGGCTCACACTTTTGGCACATGCTAAAATACCTTTACACCATTGGTGGGAAGCTTTCTCTACTTTAGTTTATCTCATCAATAGATTTCCTTCGTCAGTTAACCCAAATGAAAGTCCATTTTCATTGTTATTTGGAAAGAAACCTGACTATGATCCTCTAAAGCCATTTGGTTGTGCCTGCTATCCTTGCCTTAAACCATACAATCAACACAAACTTCAATTCCACACTACACAATGTGTACTCTTGGGATACAACAAATCTCACAAGGGTTATAAGTGCCTCAACTCTCATGGCAAAATTTTCATCTCAAGACATGTGGTCTTTAATGAGAATCATTTTCCTTTTCATGATGGCTTTCTTGACACAAGAAATTCATTAAAAACACTAACTAGAATAATCCATATTGTTCTTCCTTCTTGTCCTGCAGGTACCACTGCAAGCCATACAGTTGAATCAACTCACAGGGAGGTGAATCATTAAGAAGGTGACTTAGTTTCCAATGAAGAATAACCAACTCTCGATGACTTAGTTGTCAATGATGATCAACCAACATTCAATGATATCTCTATTCATGCAGATGAGGCAACCTCACAGGTAAATGACACACCAAAAGAAAATAACCAACAGATTCAAGAGGACAACATGTACTGGATGCAAACCAGAAGCAAGACAAGGATCTACAATCCAAAACTGCCTTATATAGGGTTGTCACAAACAAACACAAAAGACAAAGAAATAAAAAATGTTAATAAAGCTCTACTCAGTCCAAAATGGAAAGCAACCATGGATGCATAATTTAAAGCTCTAGCAGCTAATCATACTTGGACTTTGGTACCATTTTAGGGGTAGAATAACATCATAGACTCCAAGTGGGTCTTTAAAACTAAATACAAGGCAGATGGCTCAATTGAGCAAAGGAAAACAAGATTGGTTGCCAAAGATTTTCAAAAAACTGCGGGGCTCGACTATATGGTCAAGTCCAACACGATAAGAATTGTCATTTCTATTACAATACATTTTGAATTGGGAGGTTTGGCAATTAGACATAAATAAGTCATTCTTGAATGGCAATCTTAAAGAAAATGTGTTCGTGCATCAACCTGAAGGATATACAGATTCAATCAAGCCTGGCCACATATGCAAATTAAACAAGGCAATTTACGGACTAAAGCAAGCCCTAAGGGCTTGGTATGATAAGTTGAAAGACACTTTATTGAGATGGAGCTTTTAAAACACCAAGAGTGATTCGTCATTGTTTGTTCTTAGAGAAAATGATCATATCATACTCCTCATATATGTTGATGACATAATAATTACAGGGAGCAACAATGAGCCTTTAAAGACTTTCATTACTCAATTAAACATTGCTTTCTCTCTCAAAGACCTTGGCCTTCTACACTACTTCTTGGGAATTGAAGTACACAGAGATGCTGATGGAATGTACCTTAAACAAACAAAGTACATTAGAGATCTAATCAATAATTTTAATATGGAAAAAGCTTCATGTTGCCCTTCACCAATGGAAACAAGGAAACAATTCACTACTAAAGGAGAAGTTATTGCTAACCCTACACTATACATATAGACTATAGGTGCATTACAATATCTGACCAACACTTGACCAGACATAACATTTTCTGTCAACAAACTCAACTAATATATGATTTTCCCAACCGTAGATCACTAGCAAGGAATAAAAAGAATACTAAGATATCTCCATGGCACAACAAATTTTTATCTTCATATCAAACCCTCAATCGATCTTGATATAACTACATTCTCCGATGCAAATTGGGCCACTAGCATAGATGATAAGAAATCCATAGCAGGGCAGTGTGTTTTCCTTGGAGAGACATTGATCTTGTAGGCCTTAATAAAATAAAAAGTGGTGTCACGGTCAAGTACTAAGTCAGAATACAGAGCCTTAGCTGACCTAGCAGCAGAAGTAACTTGGATCAGATCACTTCTAGATGAGCTGAAATTTTCTATGCCTAGAAAGCCAATTTTGTGGTGGGATAACTTGAGTGCTAAGGCACTAGCATCCAATCTAGTGATGCATGCTCAGTCTAAACATATTGAGATAAATGTTCACTATATTTGGGATCAAGTGCTTCAGAATCAAGTCACATTAGCCTATGTGCCCACAACAGATCAAATTGTAGATTGTTTAACCAAACCTCTCTCATACACACAAGGTTCAACATTTTGAGACACAAACTTGGGATGACTGAGTCACCTCAGTTTGAGAGAGGGAGTTAGAGAAAGTTACGATTCTAATTATTAGAATCAATACCAGAGATATTATGTCAATAATATTATCCCAATATCCCTGATATTATGTCCTTGTATTATTTCTCATGTGTGCAACCATCATTATCAATTATTTCCTATATTATTTATTATATTCAATGATGGCTTTATTATAAAGATTATGATTGTACTATATTGTGTTTATATAAACATAGCAACTACAATATTTCTACATTCTATCTTTCTAGAGTAGTCTCGCTCGAGCGAGAGAAATATAGTTTAAGTGAGAACCTCCTAGCCCAATCGAGAGAAATCTAGTTTAAGTGAGAATTGTTGCAGATTGTCAATTCCTTATTTTAACTTGTGATCAATTGAGTTAATGTGAAAAATATGATGTATGAAGCTATGCATGAATGATGTGACACTTTTTTTTACCTGTACTTGATGTGTTTAGCACGGGATGATAATTATTTTGATGATAAAAGAGTTTCAAGGGAAATTCTTGGTGATGATATGGTTAGTGTATGCCTTGATATAGGAGATGTCTAAATAAACAAGGTATTCTGAACTCTAATAATCACTCGCACTCATGTAGTAATACTGATTCCTTATGTAAATTTTGAGTAATCTTTTAAAATTCCTTATGTAAATTTTGAATGACTGTAATACTGATTCTCTTATACTGTAACGTCCCCATTAAATATATAAATCCAATTTAATAAAATGTCGCATACATAAAATATTCAAAGAGTACGAAATGTGGGGTATGAAAGTTTGCAGTCATCCAATCATACCCACACTGAAAATAGAGGCACCACATTGCCTAAAACCAAATACAACAGTTCAATAGTTCCAAGACCTGCCCATGGCAAGGGATTTACAGAAAACTAAATAAAACTTCTTCAGATGTGGGCTCAATAGTGAGCCCAATACCCATCCATGATCATCAAGCTACAGCGTCCCCATTGTCACTGCGATCATTGGGGGTTCCCACATATGCTCACATCAAAGAATTGATGATCATCACAAAAGGAGAAGACCACACACAAACATACAAGCAAAACAAAAAAGTAAGCTAGAGTAAAAATATTATTTTATTAAGCAACTCAACATGCAATTTAAAGTCAAGGATACATATCGAACATCCAAATGTGTGATAGCAAACAAACATTTAGACTTCAAAACTCAATTATCCGGATACATATAATGAGACACCACCACTAACCCTTGTGGAATTATGTCCTAGTTGTGAGGCACCACCATGAAACCTTCATGGAATTACGTCCTGGCCATGAGGCACCACCATGAAACCTTCGTGGAATTACGTCTTGGCCGTGAGGCACCACCACGAAACCCTCGTGGAATTACGTCCTTACCTGAGGCACCACCATGAACTCTCACGACGAGGTTCATGGGATTACGTCCATTAGATGAGGCACCACCATGAGCTCCCCCTAGAAGGGTCCATGGGATTACGTCCTACTCATACCTTGTTCATGTTTCACCAACCAGTCATAGAGTTCCCATGCATACTAATCCCATGTCAAAACATATATAAATAACCAACTATCCAAATATATCCCATACGAAAGATCATGCCAAACGCATCAATTTCATTCCAATTGTGTCATATCTAATACATACAAGGCATAGTACAAGACTTTGTAAAGTAGCACACCGAGGTCTCGCTCAAGCTAGCCCATCTCGCTTAGGCGAGACTACTTTCGTTCAGGCGAGTGGGCTTCACTTATGTGAGCCCTCAAAACAGAGAAGGGGTGAGCTTCTGCTGTTCTCGCTCAGGCGAGAGCTGCTCGCTTAGGCGAGAACTTTAATTTTGAGCGACCAACCCGCTCGCCTGGGCGAGTTCAGCAGAACTCCCAACTTCCCCTACGTGCCAAACCAGTTTCCAACCATTCTAGCAGTACAAGCACCATAATAAATCACGTCCAAAAGCATATATCAAGCATTTACACTTAATGGGACCAAACAAGGATAAATAATTCAAAAACAGTGAACCCTAGCTCCCTATACTTGGAAAAGCTAGCCAAAAGACTCCGACACCTAAGCCCACGAACACAACAGCTCCTGGAGCAGATTCAAGAGTTGAGAATAGTGGCACAGAAAGGAGACGAGGTTACCACAATGAGCCTTTGTCAGAAAAGACAGGTTACGAGTTGAGAAGTAACTTACATAAAAGCAAAAAGGGTTTGAGCGGACTTGACGAAGGTGGAGATCAAACCCTAGCAGAGCTTGCGGTTGTAATTTCTAAGAAGAATGAGGGAAACTAATATCTGAAATGTGCAGAATGGAAAACAAATGGTCAGCAAGGGTCTTGGTATAGGCCAACCCTTAGGCCCAACAGATTAGGACAATACCTTTAAATTTGGGACAAAAAAATAAATAAACCTTACATATATTCTTTATCTTTTGTTGCTCAAATATATCAAACTGTGTGATATTTTATTTCAATAGTTTTTGTCCATTAAAATGGGATATTACAATCCTCATGCATATATGTTTTCCCTTATTCTTTATAAATTGGATTGAGTTGAAATTTCAAACGGATTCGATTAAAATTAAATTGAGTTCACAAAATTTACATTATAAATTAAACGATCCAAAACACAAAAAGTTTATTTATGGGAATGCGATAAAAATTATGAAGGTAAAAAAGGAAAGTACCTAAATTTGACTGATCAGTTCCTTAGTTTTAAACTTAACGAATCTAACTTACTCAGCTAACATAATAAATATATAATAAAAGTAAAAATTATCCAATAGCTTAATTATAAATAAATATTTTACGTTTTATCATATAAAATTATATAAGTATTATCACGATATTATCAAAATTAAGAAGATTTTAAAATATTTTTTAACTTTTATCTTTAACGGACAGGTAATAACATTTATAATGACTGAAGGTGCTATTTAATCATATTGAGATAAGCTCCCAAATAAATAAAAAAGAAAAACAAATTTAATCCAAGGAAAAAAAATTAAATTAAATTAGATTGAGTTGAAATTTAAATTAAATTAAATTAATTGTATTGAGTTGAAAGTTAAATTAAATTAGATTCAGTCTAATATCGATCACTTATGCTCTACCTAAAATAAATAAATTTTAATCGGTCGTTCTTTTTTATTAATTCATCCACAACCTTAACTAATTCAATTAAAATTTTAATGAAGGTCCCTTATGGTAAAAATATTTTCATCCTAATCCCTTTACAATATATTTGTAAGAAACTCTTGTTTACTAAATCCAACGTCCCAAGTTTTTTTCTACGAACAAAATTAATTACTTTAACCGAACTAAAATTTTGCAAATGAGTTTGGTAAAAAGATTTTTCCCTTTCTTGCCACAAACAAATCATTGGCTCAGACCCATTTAATGTAAGCCATTAAAAGAATTCTTTATAAACTAGATCATTGATTCACAATCCTCAAAGTGCAAATTAATTTGTTTAACCTCAACTTCTTAAAATCTGAAACTAGTAGGGAAAAGCTATTGATGTTAGTCTTTGTTTTTCAAAATCTGAAACCATCCTTCCCCTGAACAATCTGTGACACTTGGCAGTGGCGAATAAGTGTTGGAAAATTAGAAATGTATTCGGTGCTAAACTGATAAAGTAAAATACTGTTGACCTGTGAAACCCCTCACACATCTAAACCATGAACATCAAAATGTCACCAAACTCCACTAAGGTAACAATTTCTAACAACATGCTGGACTTGCTTCACACCAACCTCTTTTCCTTCGCATGCCACGCTTCATTTATAACCACATAACTTGTGAATTCTCTCTGTGTGGTGTGAGTCTTCATTGTCTCTACAGTAGTAAGTAACAGTATTTGCTTAAACCTCAGAACAAAATGCCACAAGGTGATTCCACTGCTAGCTCCACGCACCATGCTGCACCCACTACAAATACTAGGCGTGTGCCTACTCCAGGAAAGGCCACAATACTTGCCATAGGCAAGGCCTTCCCTAGCCAAATCATCCCTCAGGAGTGTTTGGTGGAGGGCTATATCCGTGACACTAAGTGTGCAGATGCTTATATTAAGGAGAAATTGGAGCGTCTTTGTAAGTGCAATATTACTTATTTGCTTTCCTTTTGTCACTGTTTTAAACTAGTGATGTCAGAAGTCCCATATCCATAAATCACTATATATATATATATATATATAAATCTCACATAAGTTGTCGAATTTGTAAAATTGAATTAAATTTAAAGTTACAATTTTTTTTTTAAAAAGAGGGTTGTTTTGAACCCAAAATTATAAAATAGGATGAGACGAATTTATTTTGAAAATTAGGATGAAATCGTTGACTCATGACGACATTCGTCATAAGTGTGATTGGTTTCTTTTTCTTCTTTTGGAAAAGAAAACTCGTGAGAACTTCTACCGATTCTTGTATTTAAAAAACGAATACAGAACCGAAGTTATTACGAGTCGTTTTGAAAAAAACCAAAGGAAACTGACCATGTCGTTATGAGTCTTAACATTTTCACTTTATTCTAAAAAAATTATTCAACTGACCTTATTTTTGACCTTATTTTACAATTACGGGTTCAATAGAGTCTTGTTTTAAAAAAAAAGCCTAAAGTTACAGTGATGAGAAATATGGATCTGTAAATGTGCATAACCTGAAGCATTGAAAACATTAGTAAGCTAAGCTACAATCTTTTGTTCCTTGATTTGCCATTCTGCAGGTAAAAACACCACTGTGAAGACAAGGTACACAGTGATGTCAAAGGAGATTCTTGACAAGTATCCAGAGTTGGCCACGGAGGGTTCCCCAACCATAAAGCAGAAGCTTGAAATAGCGAACCCAGCAGTGGTAGAGATGGCTACGAGGGCGAGCCTTTGCTGCATCAAGGAATGGGGAAGGGCAGCTGAAGACATCACCCACATGGTGTATGTTTCCTCAAGTGAGATAAGGCTACCAGGTGGTGACCTTTACCTGGCAAACGAGCTTGGTCTGAGGAGTGACATTGGGCGTGTGATGCTCTACTTTCTAGGCTGCTACGGTGGTGTCACAGGGCTGAGAGTGGCCAAGGACATTGCAGAGAACAACCCTGGTAGCAGGGTTCTGGTGACAACCTCTGAGACCACCATTCTTGGGTTCAGACCCCCCAACAAGGCCAGGCCTTATGATCTTGTGGGGGCTGCACTGTTTGGTGACGGAGCTGCAGCGGTGATAGTTGGAGCCAACCCTGTGGTGGGTCAAGAGTCTCCCTTCATGGAACTGAGCTATGCAGTGCAGAAGTTTGTGCCCGAGACACACAGTGTGATTGATGGGAGACTCTCTGAAGAGGGCATAAACTTCAAACTTGGAAGAGACCTTCCTCAGAAAATTGAAGACAACATAGAAGAGTTCTGCAGGAAGCTGATGGCGAAAAGCAGTGTGAAGGAGTTCAATGATTTGTTCTGGGCTGTTCACCCCGGAGGGCCTGCGATTCTGAACAAGCTTGAGAGTACTCTGAAGTTGAGCAGTGAGAAGTTAGAGTGCAGTAGGAAGGCACTTATGGACTATGGGAATGTTAGCAGCAACACTATATTCTATGTGATGGAGTACATGAGGGAGTTTCTGAAAGATGGTGCTCAAGAATGGGGCTTGGGACTCGCATTTGGTCCCGGAATTACTTTTGAAGGCCTTCTCCTGCGCAGCCTCTGATCTTAATCATGCTGCTCTTTCTTCGCTGCTTTAGAATTGAAATTGAAATTTCAAATAAAGTTTCGTCTACCCAAATACTCTCTCAATATCAATACACACAAATATATTATGAAAAATATTCTAGCTGTCTTTTCTTTTTCTATCAATTTCTACAAGATATATGAAGAATTGGATTTCAGGCTAAAATTGCATTAAGATACAACCATATTACTCACTCTACTATAAAAAGAAGTCTTATTTCCCAAACAAAGCATATTTGTAGTGAACCGTATGGTATCCAAAATGCCTCTATTAGTATTAGTATGACCGAATGTATATTATCGAAGCACAATATAAGACGATGATTCTATTTTTTACTTTCTGCCGTAAATTAACATAATAGTTATTAATTAATGTATTACTAACTTTATTTTTTAAAGAATTAATCACTTATACTAAATCATTTGAGAGTAAAATAAATAGAATGAAAGTATAACTTTTCATGATTAAATATTTATTTATTATTTTTTTGTTTTATCTCTTCCAAGTAACTATTAAAACTGTTATTTTCTCATTCTTTATTGTATTTTAGCTTTTATAATTTCCAAGCTGTTTATTCTTCAACACTCTTCTTAATTATTTTAAATTTTTCATCGGTCTATATCTCTTAATAGGGTTAACACCTCTTAATAATATATCAAAATTAAACAGAATAATACAATAAATAAATATATATTAAAAATGTATTAACTTTTCTAATTAATATATACAATTATAAAAATTAAATTTTAACCCAATACAATAAATTTATAATATAATTTATGCAGGAATATGTTTTTGCAAGAGATGTTAAAACTGTGTTGAGCACGGTATATTTTCAAAACAGAGTAGCCGTTTAATTTTTTTCTTTACTTCAAAAGCTTCTCAAACAACCTACTCGACGCACATCGACGCCATGAATCTTAGCTACGAACAGAAGCTTCAAGTTGTTACAAAAATCATACTAGATGACGAGGCACGCGCCTGCGACGCGCCACCGTGCGAGGAAGAGCTCGGACTCAAGGCAACCCTTAAGCCGCACCAGGTGGAAGGGGTTTCCTGGCTAATACGGAGGTACAAACTCGGCGTCAACGTTGTCCTCGGTGAGACTGTAACCCATTCAATTTGTTTCGTTGCTCTTAATTTGTCGGGATGTGAAAGAAACTGTGGCGTGGCGTTGTCCATTTTTTTATTTTGTTCCATTTGCAAACATTCTTTGGGGGAAAAGTATGAATTCGGAGATTGTAAGGTCTAATCTCCGGTTCAATGGGTTTGTCTGCATTGAAATTCTGAGAGTTTGAAAGGAAGTTTGAGTTAATTTTGGTCCGTTCCGGACTGTGCATACATAATATTCTTACACATGTGAGCAGATTTTCAATTTGATCCTATAGTTAAACACTTATTAAATTGGTATTTGTAATGTAAGTTTTACTGGTTTGGTCCCTTCCTTCATACATGGATTATTAACTTTCTTACATATTCTTCATTTGGTCTCCTATACATGTGCGTTACATTCTTAGCAACATACTTTAAAATATATATTTGGATGAATTTTGTGCCGTCAAGTCATTCTCTTCGTGGGAAATACATGGAATTCAACTAGAGATTATTGAAAGAATTGTGTTGCCAATATCTAGTAGGTAGTAACACATGTTCTGATTGTTGGGAATAGTCCAAGTGTGAGTCAAAAAGTCTCACATTGGATAGAAAAGACAAAGTTAAACATTATATAAGAATAAAGACCCATAATAACATTGCCTTAGGGTTTTGGTGTAAAACTGGTGTGAAATGCCTTATGTGTGTAAGACTAATATTATATAACCATATAGAACCACAATCTCTCAATGAATATAACCATGACTATGCCCATAACCTCATATATGTGAAAAATATAAAATATAAACCCAATAGTGGTATCAGAGCCGATGGTTAGGAGTGACTGACCGCATAACCATAACCATAACAAAAAGGGATCACCGAAGTGAATGACCGCATGACCACAACCAAAGGGGTCACTCATACACCTGAAGGGAAATATATCATGAAGAAAAAAAAAACACAAGGGACTCACCCTTGAGGGGAGATGTTGGGAATAGTCCAAGTGTGAGTCAAAAAGTTCTACATTGGATAGAAAAGACAAAGTTAAACACTATATAAGAATAGAGACCCATAACAACATTGCCTTAAGGTTTTGGTGTAAAACTGGTGTCAAATGCCTTATATGTATAAGACTAATGTTATATAACCATATAGAACCACAATCTCTCAATGACTATAACTATAACCATGACTATAAACCATATATATGAAATATATATATAACCCTAACAGTCATGTTATTCTCACCTTTTTAAATACTTAAAATTAGTCCTTTAATGTCTATTTATTGTAATATCTAATTGAAACTGATGGCATTATCTTTGAAGTGCCAAGTTTAATATTTATTATGATACAGGATTAGAGACAATGTAATAGAGACCATGTAATGTGGGGTATGGAATATTCTTTGGAGGGATAAAACATATATTTACTCTGAAATTGTAGTTATGCACTTTTTGTTTATTAAATTAATATTAGAGTTTGGGTGATATCCATATGGTATTCTCTGTGTTTGGCAAGGAGGAACTTTTCTCCATTCAGTATCAATCCAATCTATTGATGTTTGTGTACAATAAGGCATGTTGTTTAGTTGTTTCACTTTTTTTTTGTAGCAATAGGGTGTCCTAGGGCATGAGGTTCTGGCTTGGTGAGGTTTAGGGAGGGTGGATATGCACAGTCTTAGCCTTGTATGCCAGAGGCTGATTCCAAGATTTGAAACCTATGACCAAGCTGCACAAGTCAGCAATTGCGCAACATTCATTTTGTAATTCTTTACAAAAATGAAGAAAAAATGTCCAAAATTGAGAGATGATGTTTTTTAGTTTTGTTATTCTGTTTTGAAGATTTAAGACCTGGTAGGTTCGATAGTATTTATGAAGCAACATTTTTTATTAGGTTATGACTAGAACTTTTCTATTATTTGCAGGGGATGAGGTACACTCTTCAATTCTGTGTCAGAGCTTGTGTAAACTGACAGGAAATTTTTGTTTAATCTAATTGGTATTATAGTCATGAAATTCATCTTTTAAAGTAGTTATTACTCTGTTGGTTTATTTTGGCAAGTGCACCAATTTAGTTGAAGTTGCCAGTTAGGGTTAGAGTTATTGAACCACATGTATATGACAAATATCTATCATTATTGAATGCTGATTCCTCAAACATATAACAAAACATTTGAGTATTATGATCCGATGTTAGATACACTTGATATATTGAAATTTATTCCTGTATATCTCATTGATTTCAGAGTTAATACTCGCTTGCTAGCCAGAACTTAGATTTTAAATATTAAAACTAGGAGTAAGATAAATATAAGCATTGTGAATATTTGAGGGAGGGAGAGAGACACACACATACACACACACACACATATATATATATATACACACACACACACACACACACACACACACATATATATATATATATATATATATATATAGGGAGGGAGGGAGAGAGAGAGAGACCTATATATATATATGTGTATATGTATATATGTGTGTGTGTATATATATATATATATATATACACACACACATATATACATATACACACACATATATATATATATATATGTATATATATATATATACATATATATATATATATATATATATATATATATATATATACACACACACACATATATATATATATATATATGTATATATATATATATACACATATATATATATATATATATATATATATATATATGTCTCTCTCTATATATATTTATATATCACTAGAATTTTAGAGATGAATATGACATCCAATCCCTATGGGGAGGTCTAGCTGCTCATGGCAGTAATTACAAATTAGAAAACCTCTAAAGAGAACCTAAGAAGGGAACAGTCCCTTTCACAGATCCAAGCTTTCCTTTCTGCATTGTTGTCATTTTGTTATGTAAAATCAGTATATTTTACCTGGTAAAAGGCTGGCTGTTACATGTTTATCAGATATCATATGCTTCTTGAAATTGCAGTTTACTTGTTTAAGAGTTTCAGTATTTTTAATGAACTAATGGAGGTGAGCTTAGTCATGGCATGCAAACATCTATTGTTTTTGTTGCTTCTGAGCTGCATGATTATTTATCTCCATTGTTTCATATCTTGTTTGTTCACATACAAAGAGCTGTATTATCTTAAAAATGGTTAACTTCTAAGAGTTGTGCATGCTTTTTAATTTAGCTTGGGCCTTGTTTTTCCCTAATTGACCAAATGTAAGGCTGATACGAGGTTCACAATATTCTCATTCAAATACAAAATCAAGATGCGATCCTAGTTTTTTTTTTTTTTTTTTTTTTTTTATTTTGGATATGGACAGATGGGACTGGGCAAGACTTTGCAGGCTATCTCCTTTTTAAGCTATTTAAAAGTGTGCCGGTTGTCTGATGGGCCATTTTGTGAGTGAAGGAATCTTTGTTTAATTTAAGAATTTATATTTTTATCTTGTAATCTGTGTTTTGATAAATATTTAGCTCTCTTATGCTTTTATATTATTTTCAGTGGTAATATGTCCTCTAAGTGTGACTGAGGGTTGGGTGCTAGAGATAGTCAAATTTACCCCTAAACTAACAGTCCTCAAATATGTTGGTGATAAAGAAAATAGGTGCAATCTACGCATGAAAATACGTGAACATGTAGCAAGACAGTCATCAACAATGAATGTGAGTAAACTATACTATCGTGTATGCTCTTTGAATATGGAGTTCTGGATTACATTTATTAAAAAGCAATGTTCGGATAACCAAATATTGTTGTGGAAGTTGTAACATAGGAATACCGTGGAAAACACAATTTTTTTTTCTAACCTGATGACCTACCAACGGTAGAAGTATTATGAGCTTTAGCAATCAACAAGCACAAATAATACTATTCGAGTGTCGCTCTCATTTTGAGGAAAAATAGGAGGAAAAGAAAATAGTGAAGTTATTGGAATCGTGGCTAAATGGCAATCACCTGAAAAGTCCTTTTCAAAATCAAGTAGTATGGTTGTTAGTAGTATAGGTGTTAGGATGTCTACTAATTATTTGGTTGAACTTTTATCAGGTCTTATTGCCTTTTGATGAACGCAATGGCATGCAAAGTCTTTTTCAAAACCTAGTATTAAGGGTGTTTGAATGTCTACTAATTTTCATTTTCTGCAACTTTTATCAGGTCTTGTTGCCTTTTGATGTGCTATTAACTTCATATGACATTGCACTGGTGGATCAGGATTTTCTTTCTCAAATACCATGGCAGTATGCAATCATTGATGAAGCTCAGAGACTTAAAAATCCATCTAGTGTATGTTGAAAAAACTCTTAAATGCCATATGTTTGGCAGTGTTCAGTAAAAAGTATGCTTCCGTATATAAAGCTTGTTTAATTACATTTCAGTGAAGTGTTAGTTATTACATATGGTATGTATTGGAGATATGTTGGACCACAGGATACCAATAGGACATTAACAGTGTATTTCAGGAAGAGAGGTAAAAATAGGAAATAAACCTTTGTTATCCTTTGACTATTAGTTAGGTTTTCTATAATAGTTAGTTAGTTGTATAGTTGTTTACATCTGCCTTTCATAAATTAGACCCCTGTAGGGAAGGAAGGGAGATTTTTTGGTTAGATAAAAACCGGACAGATTCTAGTGTGAACAGAATAGACTCCTTTGTGTACTCATTTTGTTCTAAAACTCAATAAACCCGGGAACAAATAAAGCCCTTTTCTTTTTATCATTATAGAAAACCTAACAACTGGTCCGACCTACCACTTTCTCCTTTTTTGTGATGGAAAAACACATCCTGATAGCAATAAATATGATAGCAGAGTTGTAGAAAGATGTCACACTAAAGAAAACATGCTTGACTTGAACAAAATTCGTAGCCTCATCTTGGAACATCCTACAAAAGCAAACTCCAGAATGATAATGGGAACTCCAACACCACCAAAATAGGTTCTAGTGAAGACGAGGGAGAAGATGAGAATGGAGAAATTCTTCAAAGTGCACCATGTTAAGCCATTAGAGCAGTTGCGTGTCACTTTCATCAATATGGAAGGTGATGCATGTCATTGGTTCCAATATTACATAACAAAGTCAGACACCTATCTCGGAAAATTTTTCTACAACTTTACTGGAGAGATATGGTGAAAATGGACGTGGTAATATATACGAAAGATTGGCATCCCTGAGGCAAATTGACAGTTGAACATCATGTCCAAGAATTCGATTTATTAATTGCCCAAACCTAGTTCTGAGGAACAAGTCTTGGGTGTTTCTTGGTGGAATTACATTCTGACATTAGGTGTCAGGTTTGCCCTCATGATCCAAAAGAGTTAATTCATGCGTGACATAGAAGTCATGAAGGAGGTAGAGCCCATTGTCTTCCTTAGCAAAGCCAATCACCTTCCCTATTCCCTGATCCTTAAATTGACAAGTTGTAAATCCATTGTATGTTTGTAAATAGAAGTCAAATTGCCAGATAATGTAGGCACATGCAGAAATTCAGAATTAGATTCTAGTTTATCATAATATAGCCTTTTTCAGCAACTGTACTGGAAGTTCCATGTGCAAATGTAATTTTTTTGTTTCTTGGACCGGGTCAATAAGATATGAAGCATTAGATGATCGAGTCATGTGGTTTGTGTAACATTCCGTCGGGATATTACGGATTTATAAATAAAATAAGAGAAACAAATAAATAACAACGCATTTAATAATATCTCATTTTTCCAAAACGCGGGAAAATTTAAAATTTATTAAATGAGCAAATATAGTTCATAACCATCTGTTACAAAAAATAAAAGAACAACGTTATAAAATCACCCATCAGGGTTTACAACTTGTTCCAAAAGCAAATAAAGAAAACATAAGAATTCCCCGAGTCGAACCCCTCTCTATGACTATGAGCCACTTGCATCAACAACATCTGCTCCCGTGTACCGCGTACACGATCATCGCCAAACACACGCAGATAGGGTGAGCTTAACATATAAATCATATAATGTTACAACATATATATTTACATACACACATATCACTGTACATAACTTAACATCCCACATTGTTCTATACTTTTGTTCTATACTTTAATTCCTACCATCTGACTCCCAATCAGATTATTCGTGTTCTACATCGTCTAATGATTACTTCAAGGTAACTTGCTGCCATACCTATCGGCCACAACCGATAGAGCACGTGCGAGAAACAATGCTACGGATCATACACCGTAACGCCAGGTAGAGTTCCCATATACGAACATAGTCCGTATCGTCCAAAGACTACCAAACTCGCCAGCCAACAACTGAGGAGGGCAATCTATCTGGACCCATCCGTACTGGCCACAACCAGCACACTCACACCGGCAACACTCGCCAACCCGAGCCACAACTCAAGGGTTCCTCGTGTTCATCCGTCATCCCGAGCCACAACTCAAGAGATGCTATTCCGAGCCACAACTCAAGGAATACCACGTGCTTAACCCCTATCCCGAGCCATAACTCAAGGGATACGTTCCGAGCCACAACTCAAGGAACACCAGCAATCCCATCTTTAAAGCACCGCTAGACGCCTTGTAGATCACAATTACACAACCAAAATTCCATGCTGCAGCAGTACAAATCTCCTGGCGGGTGACAACTCCTAGACCGCCTGGCGAGTGTCGCGTACCGCTAGGCGCACAGTGCCTTAAAATCCCTCTCGCTGCAGAGACCGCCTGGCGGAACTGCCCCCGCTGCCAGGGGCACCAAGCCTTGAGACCCCACTGTGATCCCGCTACCGCCTTGCGGTTCGCGTCCCACGGCCAGGCGCCGTGACAGTACTGTGCGTACTGGTTTTTCTGCTCAAGTCTAGCACAGTTTCTTACCTCATTTCCATCTGATCAATCCCCGGTATCATCTAACTTAAATGGTTACTAACAATGGTGAGGTTCAATCCTCACTCCCTAGCTTGATAACAGGACACATTCAATTATAACATTTAAGCTCCTTCCTTCTTAACCTATTAGTACTCTTAGATTCTTTACCATTAAGTTGTTGCCAAGCCTATTACACTGTTTGAACTCTCATTCACAATAAATGGTCAATTCTCTAAACACCCTTGCACCCAACTTATCCAGTATTCAGAATCTCTACTACGCCATAATATAGGAAGACGTCTAATATCTGATATCACTACCTTCTAAGGTAATTCCATCTACGGACCCTAACCCAACGGGAACAGAATCCAACCTCAGCGCACGACACTTCAACCTGCAGCAGCCCTGCCACTGCGCTTGCACCTGGCGGCCAGCCCCCGTGCCGCCAGGCGGTGCTTACCATCTGGACATTTTTTCCAGATTTTCCCCGCACCCAAAACCCCACCATTTCTCCATCTTTGTGAATTCCCACTACAATGCAATCCTATTCCAAGCACAATCATAACAATTCAATATTTAATTACATTGATCAACTATTCCTATGTCCAATTCACACTAACCCAGTTCAAATCGTAATTAAAGATATCACTCATTCAACCCTAAACTTATATACACTGTTCCATTCATTTAAGCCCTTAATTACGTGATTATACCCATCGTTGGTCAGCAGTATTACTCTATAAGAATTACCACTGACTTTTGCCCCGATCAGATTCAACCCAGAATTCCAGAAAACTCAAAACGAGTCAGATTGCCCCGCGCCGCCTGGCGGTTCAACCAGTCCTGCCAGGCGCATCATCAGCAAACCCAAAAATTGGTTAAGACGCCTTGCGTCGCCTGGCGGCCAAGAGTGTGCCGCCAGGCGGTTCCTCTTCCAGGAACCCAGAACACATGAAATTGCATGAGTCGCCTGGCGGTGGTTTGTCACCCGCCAGGCGGTTTCTGGAAATTTCCAGAAACGCAGAATTACACAGAATCAACAGTGCATAGACATCCAATATACCATACGTCACACACATTATTATTAATAAGCATAAAATTACGGAGTCCAGCTCCCCTAACCTGGAATTCCTTCGCTTAAATTGAAATGTTTGAGATACTCCAATGATCACCACGTCTCCCCGTTCTTGGTGTGCTCACTCAAACCTCACGAGAACCTCACTCAAACCTCACCAATCTCTCTGATTTTCGTGCTCTAATTCAGGTTGCAATTCCAGCTTGCCAAAACCTTCACTATGACCACTTTTTACCCTTTTAAACTTGGCTTTTAGTAGAGTTTAATTACCCAAAACGAAAATTTACCTAATGGTATTGTTAATTACCATTTAATTGACCTTTATGATCTGTTTTTCAGCTACCCAAGGCTGCCTCTCAACAGGGTTTTTTCCCAACCTTTCATATTCAATTCCAAGCCAAAATGCCAAAAATAAAGTTTTTAGTTTGGTTCTCTAAGGTTTGAACCCATAACCATTCAATCACAAAGCAATTGCACAACCAATTCAACCAAGTGATGTTTCATGCTTAACAAATCCAATTCAGACATCATATCATACCAGAACATGATTACATAGATTTAAATAATAAAACAATAACACAAAAGTTAGCATACATAGGACTCGAACCCAAGTCCTCTCACACAATCGAAGTACTCTCAACCACTTGGGCTTGTACTTTTCCACGTCATACCAACCATAATTTATTGATATAAATTATTTTCCCACCCGCATTTATTAATTAATTAATTATTTAATTAATTAAATTCTACGGGTCTTATAGTTTGTGGGTCCAAAATCATTTACACAAACACCTTCTTTAGGGAAATTTAATGGATTGAGTGCACAAGAGTAAGGAATATTACCTTGAATGCTAAGTAGCAATTTACTCGAGTCTGTAAGTTTTGTTAATGTGTCCAACGAGTTCCTTAATTTTAGAATCTTGTGTGTTGAACTTTACTATGGGTTGAGTTTTTTCGTATGAAAACAAATTTAATAGCCCTTGGGTCTAGTTTTTCCCTTTGTTGTTTGTGAATATGTACAAATGAGACACACCCAAATATTCTAGGTGGAAGGTTAATGAGTTATATGTGGATAGAACAAGTGGATAATTAATGACAAAAACAGTAGAAGGTAACTTGTTAGCTAAATAAGTGGCAATAAGTATGGCTTTTTCCAAAATTGTTTTGGAACCTTATTTTGATAAAGCATGCTCTAGTTTGTTATAGTAAGTGCTCATTATTTCCTTTCAACAATTCTATTTTGTTAGGGTGTGTAAATACATGAGGATTCATGGATTCTTCTTTTTGTAAAATGGAATTTAAGGTTTGATTGAAATAATATTTAGCGTTATCTGACTCAAAATGCATAACAATAGAGCTAACCTTAGATTTGCGTTTAAGGAGAAATAATCATGATTCCCTTGTACAATCATCGATAAATGTGATAAACCATTTAGTCCCTGAAATATTAGGACCATTAGAGGGACCCCACAAATTTATTTTTGGCCAACTCACACAACTCATAATGAAGACTCTGCAAATTTCAATTTTTGAACAAGGACGGATGCAATAGCTATATAAAATGAAATGAAGGATGTCCTAATGGATGACGAAGCAAGTGAATTTTTTGTGTTGGTAATGGAGGATTCAGATATGAAAGATTGACTTTTAAAGGGCAAATTCAAATATTTCATGTAGTGAAGGTCATTCCATTCTCTAGCCTGTCCAGTTGTTTTTCCTGATTTTTTGTTCTGCAAAATGCAAGAGTTGCTATATAAAATGCATTACATGAGAGATCCTTGGTAAGTTTTGTATGCATATCAAATTTGTGGACAATTTATGAACATGCAGAACATTTTTTAGAATTATGGTTGGGTTTATTTGGACATCTCCTTGACCAACTGCAATTATCTTATTTCCATTAGCTCTAGAAATTTTCTTGTTGCTAGGACATGAGGAATATGTGGCAAAGTATTTAGGGAAGGGTGTCGCATGGTCGATAGCTCTAGAGTCTAAAATCTAATAGTGATTAAAGGGTGTATTTGAGACATTAAATCCAATAGAAAATTGTAACTTACTAGAATACATCAATGAACACATTTGCGTGACAGAACTGACGCAAAATATAGAAAAATGATTAGTATTTATTTCTGCATAAATGTATACTTTCCATTTCATGTTATTAGCTCTTTAGGATCAAAATATGTAAATCATGAAAAGTTGAACAATGTAGTATTCTTCATCCTTTGAGGTTATTGGTACATGGTAAAATTCTCAGAACATTGACAGGTTTTATTTAACATTCTCAAAGATCGCTACATAATGCCAAGACGATTGTTGATGACCGGCACACCTATTCAAAATAATCTGTCTGAACTATGGGCTTTGATGTATTTTTGCATGCCTTCTGTCTTTGGTACACTGGATCAGTTCCTTTCTACGTTTAAGGACATCAGTGATCTTTCATCAGGTAATTCTTTATTTAATTTAGCATTGTATTGTGTTATTTTGGTTCTTCTAGAAGTTTGCTTCACAATTATAGAATCTTAGTGCTCACTAATTTAACTTGATCCATGTTAGAGTATAACTTCTATGAGTTAGGAATAGAATGTAATTAGTAATTAACTATTACAAATTTTTTAATCATTAGCTGTTAAATATTTTAGGAAATTAAGGTCATTGATCCTTGATTATTAGGCAAGAATTTAATGTATTTGATTTATAAATTACTTTAAATACATATTATGTGGTCTGCATGAGACACATATGATAATTCATCTTTTATATAGTATAAGTTTGTTTTAGTTTTTTTTATCCCTCTTCCATTCCTCTCCGGTGAACAATACCCATGGCCATTGCGTGCCTTTTCCTTTTTCGTCCCTAGGCACTCTTTTTCTCCGGTGACCGTGCTATTAGAAACCCCCTCCCCTGGCAACCACCAAGCTTCGTTTCACTGCCTCACACCCACAAGAACAACTTCTTCCTGTCGTGTACATTTCATGCATCCGTAATAGATTGTCATTTTTCTCTTTCTTTTAGCACGACTCACTTTATGACACACATTCTACCACCTTTCTCACATCTAGGCACTCTGTTTTGGCTTGTTTCCCGTGGGTTTTGCCAACTCCCACTCAAAAACCACTTTTGTAGTGACTTTTAGTTTTATTCTGTTGATTCCATGTGAGAGAACAAGCAATTACATTTCTTGTGTTGTTGCTGTCCAATTATGGTTTCAAGGTCAAGGCCGTGAAAACCACTTGGCAAAAAAAGAAAAGATATTTCTAGTGGTGATCATGCCCGATGGAAGCAAATTGATGTCTCTGCATGTAGCGTTGTTTGGTTTTCCATTGATGACAAATTGCAACCCCAATATCAAGTTGTTACTACTTGTTATGATGTTTAGAATAAAGCCTAGAGACTTTATTCCAATAGTAATTATTACATATGAAATGTTATCTCCAACCTTATTTTCGTAAAGCTTGAAGACCATAGTACAAACGTATCTCAGTAAGCTTGACCGCATGATTGTTGATTTTGATGTCCTCATGCCTTTCACTAACGATGCATGAACGTGGAAAGTTTTTTTGTGGTACTTGCATTATTTGGGCTTCCTCCTAAGTTTGACTCTGTTTGTAATCAAATAATTTCCGGTACTATTGTTCTATCTTATGATATCGCTAGTGAATTTGTCTCCCTATTCCTCACATTCTTGGAAAGTCTCTTGAACTTTCAACAAATGTATCTGCCTTTTACTCCTACTCTACTAATTGGGGTGGACGGTGTGGAAATCATGGTCAATGTCTTCATTGCAACTATTGTCAACCGTATGGCCATATTGTGTTAGACTGTTGTACAGAGGCATGATGAAACTCAAGACTGCTAATAGAGTCCAAATTCTCTGTTGAGTTTTTGGTGTTGTTCCTCTATTGAGCTTTAAAATATATGGATGTTGGTATATTAAAAGGGTAATATATTTTAAAACATCAAAATCAGTGTCCATTAGTGTGGTTTGAAGGCTAAGTAGAGGGACAACACCAAAACTTGGCAGAGATTCCAAATTCACTGCTAATATATTGCTAAGTCATTTCTACAGGAGCACTTGATGAGGTTTCAGCCTATTACCAACGTTGGTCAATCTGGTAATGCTAGGGCGCTTAAGTAAAAGTTCATGGTGTTGGTCAAACACGACCCTCACCTAATCTTACCTTAGATTTTGTACTTCATATTTTTGGGTGTTTTTTTTTTATTTTAATTTCAATTAGCAAACTCACTAGTAACAAAATCTATTATGTATCTTTTGTTAATAATTATGTTCTTGTTCAAGATTGGTGTATTAGACAAATGATTGGAGCAGGGCATAAGTCTAGAAGAGTATACTATTTGCCAAAACTAGTTGCATATACCTCCTCTGCGTCTCAATCCCCTGAGCATCAACGCTTTGGTCATCCTTGCACTAACAAAATGTGTCTTATGGTTCTAAGGTTTTCTTATCGTTCATCTTTTCAATGTTAGTCAGGATAACATACTTGTCATGCATATGGTCTGAGTTAATAAAAGTGCTTTGTATCCTTTTGACTTGGTTCATTCAAATATTTGGGGTCTAGTCATGTCATTGATGATTTTTGCTTGTGTACTTGGTTATTCTTAATGAAAAATCATTTTGATGTTTTTTCTATATTCCAAAGTTTCTTATGTGAAATTCCAAATCAATTTGGGACCTTTATTACAATTTTATGACCAAACAATGCTTGTGAATATGTTTCTCCCAATTCCAGTCTTTTTTGAAATCACATGGTATTCTTCACCAAACAACTTTCTCACACCACCATAGAACTATGTCATGAATAAAAGAATTGACACTTGGTTAACACTGCCTCTACCCTTCTTCTTCACCATAATGTTTCTCGTTGCTTTTTGGGAGATGCAATTCTCAAAGCATGAATGATATTTGATAAATTGCATGCCTTCCTCTGTACTTAATAATCAACTTCCTTACTCTTTCTTATATCCCACAAAAGACCTTTACTCCATTCTCCTCTTATCCTCGGTTGTACATGCGTTGTTCATGACCTTACCCTAGGTAAATGACATGATATCGATAACATTGGTGTATAAGTGCTTTTATGAACTAGTTAATATGTTATAACTATCATTATTTGCTAAATTTTGTTAGAGTATTTTTTTACAACTGCCGCTCTTAGGTTGTTTTAAGTGATCCATTCTGGTAGTTTAACTTTTGTAGTTTATATACAGGTGTTGTAAATACAGGCTCATCATATGTACAAAAGTAAGAGTGATCAATACATAGTTTCTTTTCTCATAAATTTGTTTCCTATAATCCATAACTAGTAATGTAAACTTTTTAAAGGATGTAGGTACTTCTAAATTTTCCTTGCTAGATTCTTCCATTCTTGCTAAAATATGTTAGAAGATTTCTTGTTGAGTACCCTATGATGATGCAAAAGTGTAAACATTATACGATAATAAAATTAACTTCTTTAATCCCTTTCTAATTATTTCAGTTTTGTTTCTAAACAGTTCATGATGCTCCAAAGGTAAAGGAGAGGCTTAATATTTTAAGAAGTATATTGGGAGCTTTTATGCTTCGACGTACCAAGTCAAAGCTTATCGAGTGTGGAAATTTAGTGCTACCACCTCTCACCGAAACAACCGTGTAAGTTGTATCTTGTTCTACTTGGAGACTACTTTTGAACACCTTAATTGCAATTTGAGCTATAATTAAGAAGTTGTTTTGAATATTAAAATTGTGTCCAACAGGTTAGTTCCCCTTGTCATCCTGCAGAAAAAGGTCTATATTTCAATATTGAGGAAAGAACTCCATAAGCTACTTGCACTATCATCTGGAACTTCAAATCACCAGTCACTACAGAATATTGTTAGTCAAGCCTGTTTTGAACTCTATTTTAGCTAATTTTTTGTTCGTGGGTGCAATTCCAATTACATGTTAAAAAAAATGTGTTTCAATTTTTAAAGCAGTTTATAAAATCAAGTTTTAATTATTGTCTCCCAACTTTATCGTTGTCCTATTATTTTCGTGAAATGGAAGGAGAGAGCATTCATTAGGCTATGCTTTTGCGTATTTTAATGAAGGGTAATTTGGTCCATTTTAAATCAAGGCTATATAATAGTTTACTTAGGGCATATTTTGTTCAACTTATTTTGGAAGCAAAGTTCCTTTCTTTTTTGCCAGCTTCTTGAGAATTTTGAAAATAAAGCAATTTTTCTGCTGGAATAATTAAATCCAAACTTGCCCTTGATGTTTTTGCGATTATCTAATAGATTATTTGGCCCAATCTTCTAGTAAGTAAAAATAATGAGTACCATCCATAAAGTATGGTATACTTTAGTATTATCTTGTGCTTGTTCTTTTTACATTAACGCAAATGTGATCACATTTATAGGTGATACAGCTAAGAAAGGCATGCAGCCATCCTTATCTCTTTCCAGGTATTGAGCCTGAACCTTATGAAGAAGGTGAACATCTAGTTCAGGTAACTACCACTCTTATATTATACTGCATAACTTGAGACCTATCCTGAGTCTTTAAGCCATATTGGTTGGTGTCAGATTACTATTATTTTTGTTTATTCTTGAACTCTAAATTTATTGTTAATGCTGCATTTCCTACCATGGTAGTAAGTATTATCGTGCAATACATGATACGATACGCTTCTTCTCCCTCATGATACAAATTGCTGAAACACTCGTTTTTACTCCTGTATCGTGATTGCATCAAGTGATTTAGTCTAAGAATTGCATGAATTGCAATTCTGGTATGAATTGAGCCTTGAATCGCACAAAATGTGTGTTTCCATTTTTTAGTGAACTAGGTTGGGTAGCACAATCCGGTTTGGAAAAAAAAAAAACTAATTTTTGTTTCTTTTTAATCATGAACACAATATAAATGTGCAACTTTCTCTGCTTCTCCTCTCCACTTATCCCCCAATAATTTTTTAGTAGAAACTTAGTGAAACTATAGAACAACAAGAATAAGAAACTACGGGAGGAGTGGGACAGCGGGAGTAGCAGCAAAACAACTGCAAGAGCGAAGTGTGTTTGGATAAAACTGTGATAGGAGAGGAACAACTACAAGTGTGAAACAATGGCAAGAGTGGACTGTGGGAGAAGTGAGTTTTTTGCTATTGGTATTGTACAACTGCTACATGTGCTACTGCCATTGCTACTGAGTGAGTTTTATACTGGACTCTTGCTTTTCAAAAGTGGGTAAATAAAAAAGAAAGTTTGATGTTACTTGTAACTATAGTGAAAGTCTTCCTACAAATAGACTACAAGTAAAATGGAAATTTTGTCCTCATGCTTGTTGGTGTGGCATGGCGAGGATGAAACATCATCTTGCTAGAACAAGGAAAGATGTTATTCCTTGTTGTAGGTGAAGGAAATATTTGTGAAGCTTAAGTAGCTGAAAAGTAAAGGAAGAAAAAGGATAACAACTTTGATTGTGCATGTTGAAAGTCTCACATCGACTAGAGAAAAGACCAATTTATAGTAAGTGGGTGTAGACCAATATCTTAAAAGTTGGTTTTGTAAGGTTGAGTTAAACTTAAAGTTCACTTCTTAACATGATGTTAGAGCCATGGGTTAGAGCCTATGCTAATGAATTTTGTTGTATATTGGTTCTATTGTTCCCATGGTAGTCAAAATCGAGATCCTACTCAAGATCGGAAAGGAAAATATAAATCGTAAATCGGAAGATCGTAACACAAATCATAAGATCCTACAAATTTTATTGTCACTCAAAATTCATAAGTAAATTTCATAATGTATGAAATAAAAGAGTACATCACTAGGTGCAAATCAATATCCTACGTATATAGGAGTAACAAAATAATGATTCTTTTAAATCAAATAGTCTTCTAAGTTAAACTCACAATCTTCAGCTCCATCATTCCTATCTCCTTCGTCACTCAAATCAGCCATATCTAAGTCTTGACTATGTAAAGTTTCATCTTCCTCAACTTCAACTGGAATCAAGTTCTCATCCAAATCCAATGCTTCATTTTGCTCATGCTCATCTTCCATAATCCACTCTTCATCGGATGAACAATCACCAATGTTAATTCGAGCTGGTTTTCTTCTTTGTTTCTTCTTGACTAATTTTGAATTGGTCATAACAAAAAGAACATCATTCATTGTGCTTTGCTCTAGCTTATTTCTTCTCTTTGTATGGACCTAAACAAATGCAAAGACAAATATGATAAGCGAGCACTACTAGTAATTTATTATAAAGATATATTCTAACATTAACTTCCATCTCAAAGGAACTCCAATTATGCTCACATCCGGAGGAGCTACATGTCAAGCTTAATACAAGAATCGCATATTTTTGGAGTTCAGGATATTCATCACCATAAGACTCCCACCAATCTGCTGGAGTCTTTAAATTAATTGACTTAGTAGCCAAGGGACAACCAAAACATTTTGCTCGTTTTCGAAAATCATCAATTTGAACATCAATGAGAGTTTGTTCATCCTCATCCTCGACCATCCTAGTTATACATTCCATCAAACCTCGTTTCACTTCCAAATCTGCTTCAAATTCGGGACGATAATGCATTTGAGGGTTAAGAAAATAGCCTGCAGCATGCAAAGGCCTATGGAGTTGCTTGTCCCACCTTTCATCAATGATGTTCCACAAAGGCAAATAACTAACCAAAATACATTACATTGAGTTAGTTTTTTGTTTTCCATTAATAAATATAAATAGTTAGATGACTAATACCTTTTTTTGACAGCATTCAAAGCCTTTTGAATCTTCTCCTTTGCTTGATCCATTGCTTCATAAATGAATCCCATGGTTGGCTTTTGATCCGATTCAACTAATCAAAGGACTTCAATTAAAGGCAATGCACCCTTCAAACAAGTTATTATATTCTTCCAAAACTCCTTATCTAAAAAACATCTTCAACTATTTTACCATCATTGGTTTTAGAAAACTTGCTAGACTTCCACTCATTGCTAGTAAACATTCTAATCAAAGCTCCCTTATTCTCATGTAGGCATCCTAACGTCAGGTTCGATGTAGTGAAACAGGTAACACCCGGCCTCACCAAATTCCTTCCTTTTGTGAAATGTTGTAATAGACAAATTAGAGAAGATCTTGAATAAATAAAGGTAGTAATATTTTTACCTTTTGGAATTGTCTCCTGAAGAATGGGGATCTTCTTTTCATGATCTTCCAACATTAAGTCGACACAATGTGCAACACACGGTATCCAAAATAGCCTTTTTCTCTTTGTCATCAACAAGTGGCCAACAACTTTATTGTTTGCAGCATTATCGGTAGACCTGTCAAATTGGCCCAGTTTTCATGATTTGGCCTTGGCCCATATGGGCTGGGGTTAGAAAAGCCCACATGGCCAAAAAGCCTCTTATGGGAAAAGCCCACAGGGCCAAAAAGCCCACAAAAACCCTGTGGTATAGGGCCAACCCATGGGCCTTTTTTTTAGAAAAAAATATTCATTAT
>Ga0214544_1000412_pt1 | contig 76433 bp, 36 predicted proteins | sample CNSS3metaG_FD_160074 | JGI IMG/M metagenome (GOLD analysis project Ga0214544, IMG submission 160074) | Root nodule microbial communities from cowpea collected in UCLA plant growth center, Los Angeles, California, USA - CNSS3 | ecosystem: Host-associated > Plants > Roots > Nodule | place: USA...
AAACTTGTAAAATTAACCGTTAATTTTTAAAAATTTAATAAATAATTAAATTGTAAAGGGTAAAATTGGAATTATGAAATGTGGACACAAAAGAGGGAATCCCCTTTATATATAGTTATAGATTATATTTATTGAAAGAGTCAAATTATTTTAAAAGTAATATATATATTTTATTTATGTGAGATTTTTTTTTTTTAAATTATCGTCCATGTAAGATAGAGAAAGGAGTCTTAAATGCATAACAAGTGTCAAACTTGATGCAAAATTATTTATAACATCAAAATAAAAAAAATTAATTAAAAATGTCTAAATATATAATATAATTAAAATTATTTAAATCTTTAAAATAAATATTTTTACTTTACTTTCTAACTTAACCTTCACCTTAGACATTAATTATTTTTTTCCTCTTTGTCTTTCTAAGTAAATACTTTAGACTCATGAAACATCTCACTAAATATTTATTTTTATGGACTAAAATGACGTTGAATTTATTTTTGTTAAACTTTATATATTGTGATCTATACTTATAGGCTAAAATAGAATAAATTGAATCAAAGTGGCTTGCAAAGGCAAGAATAAGCTCAAGCTCACATGAAATGACAACTTAAAAGGAATAAATTAATTTGGCAATTAGAAATTATGTATGGCAAACAATTATACAATATTGTCCGTTCTTTATTATTATTGTCGCAATCTCTCTATTAACTCTCCTACCAACTACAATATCAAAGTCTTTATTCTCATTTCATCCCTATCCTCCTACACCTACAGCATCTACATCTTATCCAAAATAGTTTCGAAAAATAGCAAATTTTGCATAATCATTATTGCCATTTATTGTAATGCAAAAGCTCTGAATAAACCCAAATTCAATTATTGAACTTATTCGCCAACACAGAAACTATAAAACTAATCTCACCTTGGAGTAAAACGTCAAAATATTTAAAGGGAATGCGGTTTCAGGTCTCAACATCCAAAATTATTTTACTTTATTTTCATCATCAATGTGTGTACACTACTGCAGCAAGGAAAATTAAAGTGAATTTTCGAAAGACGTGCCCTTTCTGCTAGAAACAAAAACATGGAGTGATGAAGAACCCTAATTCGATCGTTGTGGTGAGAATTGAGGAAAGGAAAATGATTCAGTTGAAATATCCGGAATCGAAATTCCCGAATAAGGAAGCATGCGCTTGGTCTGATATAATAAAAGGAAACACCGAGAGGATAAGCATCAGACACCCATGATGAACAACATTAAACACATAATATTCAAGGTAAACGGGCTTTTCTGGTCCCTGTTCTTGCCACGTCACACCCAACGTGTCAAATCCATCTTTCTCTCTCTCACCCATGCCACTTTCCCTTTTATTTTCTATTAATTTTATATATATCAATAATAATCCCTTCCTCATTCTCCATCATCCCCACTTAATTTCTTTTCGGCCTTATCTCTATCCTCTGCAACTTTCTCTCTCTCTCTCTCTCTCTCTCTCTCTGTCTTTCTCTCTGGTAGTGTGCAGATTGATGACAAGTAACCCCTTTACGTGGAAGCCTAAGAGGAGGAGAAGACGAAGAGGACAAGGGTGACTCAATCGCCGCTTCAGGGGCCTTCTTGTTTCGTTTTAGTTTAAGCTTTTTTCGGTACGAGAAGGTGAATACAAATGGAGGTTTTGGTGGGTCCCGCGTTCACCATCGACGTTCCGGCGGACGGGAACTCCGAAGATCGGATCTTTCTTAACGGGTCACCGGAAAATGACCGCTCGAACTTCCGGATCTCGGGGCCGCCCAAGTTCTTCGCCGGCGGCGAGTCGGAGAGTTCGTCGTCGATCGGAACCCCCGACGACAGTGACAACGAGGAGGAAGAAGTGCAGAGCAAGTTGAAGATACGAACTGGGTTGGGGTCTTTGGATGCCATGGAAGATTCTCTTCCCATCAAGTTAGTTCCTTTACTCTCTCTCTGTAAAGCCCTCTCGTTTGATTTGATCCTCGTAGACATCGAATGTTTTTTTTTTTTGTTTTTTTCCCTTGGATTCTTTGTCTCTAATTGAAATATTATATCTTTGGATTGTGGTAACTGATATGGGTGATGTTTTGTGATTTTTGATAAGCGATGCAGGAGGGGATTATCCAGTCATTTTGATGGAAAATCGAAATCGTTCTCAGATCTGTCGCAAGTGAGTACTCTGAAGGATTTGAAGGAGTTGCAGAAGCAAGAGAGTCCTTTCAACAAGAGAAGAAGGGTTCTGATTGCATCAAAGTGGTCCAGAAGATCATCTTTCTATTCCTGGTCCAACCCACAATCCATGCCTCTTTTGCCTGTGGATGAGGATCGTGATGACGACGATGATGACGAAGACGAAGAGGAAGAAGAAGAAAAAGCAAGAAAAGTTCCCTCCGCTTCTTCTTCTTCCTCTTCCTCCTTGGCCGAGGAAAAAAAACCTGAAGATCAAGTTCAGCTTCGACTCAACAGAGTACCAGAATCTTATGCTGCTCACATGAGGCTCAGACTCGGAAGCTTCAAAGCAAGGAGCTTTTCGCTTGCAGATCTGCAGGAGCACGATGACGAGGAAGAAGATGAAGATTAATTGACATTTAATTATAACATAGGCTGTTTTTTTTTTCTTTTCTTCTTTTTGCTGTTTTGGTTTATTCTTTTGTTATTGTTGTTACTAAATAAAATTAAATAGTATGAAGTAAAAGTAACTATGTGAAAAACAAAAACTTGTCTTTTTACTTTATGTTGAAAGAAGATGAGTTTTGTTAAGGAATATACAGTGCATATCCTGTAGGTGTGTTGTAGGAAAGTAAGTAATGAAATGAAAGCTTTAGTTTTGTGTGATGAAGTTTAGAAATATGGATATTGGGAAGTATAAGGAAAAGATAAAGAAGCAAAATTGGTGAGTATTTGGAGCGTATCTTGAGCAAATCTTATCCTATCCTTTAAACTATGAATAATGAAAAAAAAAGAATGAGTTAATTAAAAAATGGTATTTATCTAGGGCTTGCAAGTTGTGCAGAGTTGTTGTCTGTTGTGGAATGGGAATCGAAATTGAAGTGTTTGATGTATAGGTAAGGTAGGGTAGGGTTTGTGATTTAGGTTTGTTGGTATGAGTAATATTTATGTATATCTTAACTTGACTTGATTGCTTATTGGCTAAGGGTAGAAGATGGGTAATGCTGACTTTTGAAGGAGAGGATCCATTGGAATATCTGCCTTGGGTGTGTGGATGGGGAAGTGTGGGTCCCTTCTATTCTTCTCTCAAATGATAATGGCAAACAACATAGGATTCCATGTCTTTTATTTCTTTTAAACAATTTTTGGTATCAAAACACGATTAATTCTTAAACTTACGTGTAATGGTTGGAGTTTTGACATAAGAAATGAGAAGAGTTGGTGTTTGAAGATTCCGATGTGGTTGAAGAGGTTGAGAAGATGTTGGTGGAAGGGTTGCATCTTCTTGGTCATCCTTGTTGATGCTGCAAGACTGGGTGGAATATGATTTCTCACTCCCAACAAACTCTTTTTTTTTTTCTTCTTCTTTTCTGTTGTTATTTCCCCATCTTTATCTCTAACGATTAGTCAATGATTTTGGTTCAAACATAATGTTTTCTTTAGCTTCTTAGGAAAAAAGGAAGAAAATTCATCTATAAAAATACATATTACATCATTTTACTAGACAACATAAGAAAATTAGGAGAGCTTAATGCTGGATATCTTTTATTATCTACTTTTTGTGTAAAAACAAAAAGAAGTTAAACAAAAAATCATAAATTTTTCATTTTAATATTTTAATATAAATTTAAAATTCGTCCATATTTAAATTTTGATATTTTTAGTTTTTAAACTTCAAATACAAAGGAATATAATTTTTTTTAGAATTAAATTTGTTTTACTTATCAAAAACATAAATATTTATACGTTTAATTTTAGATGATATTTTTATTTTAATACGTTTAAATTATTTACACCATTTTACATAATATTTTTATTTTAATATTAATTGAAAACGTATTTAATATGTTAAGATGTTTTAATCTTAAAATATTATATTTTTTTAAAAACTTAAAAATTAAAATATATTAAAATAAGCTCATATTTTCTAACATTTGAACAAATAAATTTTAATTTAATGTTAACAATTTAGAACTAAAAGTATATTTAATCATATTTTTTATAAGTATATGTTATATTATTTTCTATGTTAAAAAACTCATTATATTGCCAGTGATTTCAAATAAACTATGTTCTGTCTTATTCTACTTAGGTTTTGATTTAAATTGATGTTAATATTTTAATGTGTTGGATTCAATATTTTTATTATCTTTTTTTCTTTTTTAATATTGTTTTTCAACTTAGGTCTTAAAAATTCTGTTTAAAGTGATGTTAATATTTTAATGAATCGGAATCGATATTTTATTGTTATTTTTCTTAATATTTTTTTTAAAATATCCATTAATATATTAATTTTCATATTTTGGAATCTATAATTTCTATGATGGGTTTTGATTAGGATAACTACCGGATATTTAAATTTTTTCGTAAAAGATAATTTTATTATATTCTTAGTTTTCTTCCTAATAAAATAAGAAAAGATACATTAACATCTTCCATCTTATCTTTATTCGCATCGCCCAATAGATAAGATATTTGTTTCTTCCATCTTTCTCTATTATATTTAATCTTCATTATGAATCCAAACACAACAACTCTAGTCTCTAGTAGAACCATAAAATATTAATGTTTTTTTTTTTCAGATGAAGTGAATGAGGATGAAGATGCCTATGCCAAGGCCCACTAAGGGGTTCAAAAACAAAAACAAAAACCTATCCTTCCAAATCAATGTTTTGAGACACTTAATTAAAGTACTCAATATCTGTTTTTATCTTTTCTTAAGAATTCACAATCTATTTAAAGACATCGAGATAAAGCCTAACACGACAACAACGTAATATTCATCAAACTATCCCAACAAGATCATAAGTTCCAAAAAAAAATAAAAAATCATTGAAAAAATTTAATCAATGTGGGTTTGGAAATTCTTCCTAATAGTCCCACTAAAATGTAAACACCAAGGATTGATGAGCAATTGCAAACTTTAATAACTATAACTAATCCATTTTGGATCAAATTGATTTGACTTGGACTTTTTCTTAAACAATTGTAACCTAAGCTAGATCTATCCTATAGTTTATACTCAACTTGTGTTTTTCTTATTTTGCATTGGGTTTCAAACAATTATCAATAGTCTTTAACAAAAAAAAAACTTAATTAATGAGATTAATCTTAAACAATGTATGGTTATGCTCTGCATTATTTCTTAGCACTCACACAATACGAGACAATGATTTTATATTGAAGAAACCCATTGGAACCATGTGAGAAATAGGTTCAAAGAGGATTGAATTCCAAGAGTGTAAGACACGGAAATTTTGTAATAGCTTCATTTATAACTTATTGGTTTGCTCATCAAATTAATTAGGTGGAAATAAAGTTGCAGGTTAGTTAGTTTTTGAGTCATGCTTTCTTGGAATACAAGGAATTCAAGATCTATAAATTCTATTACTTTTTTTTAATGAACGATTTCAAAGTAAATTAACTAAACTTTTGTATTATATGGAGACTTGTATACTAACCAGTGTCTTTTAAATAAGTGAAAGAAATAAGTTTTACTGTTAACATCATAAAAAAACACCAATGGAAAATTATACAAAAAATATTTTCAATAGAAGAACTTTGCCCTAATAAGTGTAAAATGTTTACTTTTTAGTCTGTATTAGTGATATTCTCCTGGGTTATTACTTTTCTAATTTCATTTTCACAATTTAAAATTTTGTTCTAAGATAAAAGAACCTTTATAAAAAAAAAAGAAAAATCTAAACTGTGATATTGTATTTTGTGACACACTTTCAACGTGTTTGAAATTGTCGGAATGTCATCACATTAAGGGAAACTCCTCTAACCTTCTTTAAATGAGTTATCAATTTATAAAGATCTTAGTTTGGATCTGAGGAGGGAAGGATACAAATTTACTTTGTTTACATAAAAAATGCAAAAAAAAAAAGAATAATAAAAAAAATGTGTGACTTAGTTTGTATAAGAATGAATATTTAAATAAACATAAAGATATAATAAATGATTTAATATTTATATTTTTTTATATATCATAATGAAAGAAATAACTGATATAATAATATTAAAAGTTAATTTTTTTCAACCATATCAATTACATCTATTATAAAATTTTCACTCCACGATACCCACTTCTCCTTAATTTAAACATTCAAATTTTAGTTTGAGACAGTAGAGGAGAGGCAAGAGAAGAGAGAAAAGAAAATAAAACGAGAAATTTTTTATAAAATAAAAGAAAAAAATTATAATAAATATGATTGAATTTTTTGTTGCAGTTTTCAATAATATTATACTATTTTTTATTTTATATTGTAATAAATAAAAATAAAAATATTAATAAATACTAATATGTCTTTATTTATGCGCAAATGTTCGGTCTAATGAATTATTAAAATTATAAATTATTACATTTTTTTTCTGAGAGAGAAGGGAAATTTATCAAACCGTTATGCCACTTCTTGAGGTGTTACAATGCATTACGTGTCGGCTTGCACCGTTCCATTACGTCTCTTCACTCCCTCCGGATCCAACCTAGCTTTCTCAACTACCCGCGTTAGGGTTACGCGTTCTATCTTAACTCGGCCGAGTCAACTCAAATCAAACTCAATGAGTCAACCCGCTGCTGATCTCAATGCTGTTGCCGTTGCCACAACCAATGATGGGCCGCAGAACCTGGAAAGCGCGGATGTGGTGGTGCAGTACGTGGTGCTCCGGCGAGACCTGATTGACACTTGGCCACTTGGGAGTGTGATTACTCAAGGTTGTCATGCTTCTGTTTCGGCCGTTTGGTCCAACAAAGATGATCCTGACACGGTTGATTATTGCAGTCCTGACAAAATTGATTATATGCACAAAGTAAGGATTCTCTCTCAGTTGTTTTTCGTTGGTCTTATATTCTGATAAGTGAAAATCAAACTCTAGATTACAATGATCTTATTGTGTTGTCAATTTGGGCGTTCTAGTATGTGAATCTGTTTATTCTTTGAAATTTTTGTTGTTGAATTTTTGAATTGGGCAAACCTTGCTTAGTATGGTTCTTAAAGTTTGCGTTTTATGCAAAAATCTTCCTAGTAGTGATTAAAACCCTAATCTATTGTAATGGCAGTGGGTTAGAAGAGTAGTGAAAGAAAAACATTGAACTTCAACCTTGTAGCGGGGATTCCAGCTTATTTCTTGAACTCTTGATTAAGCTAGAGATATGGTTGATGTTGGCATTGGGAAAAGTTTTACATTGCTGGAATTTGAGGTGTTGAATGGAACCTTTCTTGAACTTATTTATAGGAACAGGTGAAATAGTGTTGTCTTAGATTCTTCAGAACATGTTTATTAGGATGCTTTCAATTCATCAAGACAAACTAGAGTCATATGATACTCTATTCATACTAGGTCTTATCAAGTATTTTTTTCCGTGTAAGAAAATTTCAACATGTTAATTAGCATTGTACTACCATGAATGTGAGTGGCCATCTTCCCTCCCTTCTACATGATAGATCCAGTAAACTAAAGATCAAAATCACTTGTGAAAGGCAAATGAGAAAAGAAAAGCTGTATTTTCATTGAATGAAGAAAGTAATAACCCTGAACTGTAGCAAAAAACAATTTATCTACATGTAAAAAAAGTTTTAATGGGAATTTTCCTACTGTCATCTATAAGATTGAGGGAAGTATGGATGGGAATAGAAAAGTCTCACATTTGGGTGAGATTGTTTCATGGGAATTATATTTCTAAACAAAATAGAAATTAACACAAAATGCATAAAAATCAAATCAACAAAATTATTCGTTGGCATATATATGATTTTGAAAGTCAAATGATTCTTTCTTTCTTGGTCTTGTAAAATAAACCACCAAATTTTGTTGCTATCGAAGAAAAAATCCTAATAGTTTTGAATGAATATCATAAGATTATTTTTAGTCTTTAAAAATCTTCATTGAGTACTACAATTTTTTTTTTTTTAAATAAAGTCTTTTAAAATATTTTGAAATCCCAAATGAATACTACATTGTTTTTGGAGATTAGCATGCCGTGTTCTCTTTACCTGCTCTGTTTAGCTAGTCAATGTTAGTTTGATAAATTCAGAAAATTCCCAGTGAATCAACGGCAAACTGCGTGTGTATTATGAGAAAAAAAAAATGTATACTGTTGAATTGTTCTTCATGATGGATGGAAATTTATTCACTTTTTTGTTGAATTTTTACCTATGATTTGCTGAGGTTTCCCAAATAACAGCCTTTGGGACAATAGTTCAATGTCTCTGTTTTATTTTTTATGTGAGCCCTAAAATATCAACCTTTAGATTTGCATGATTTTTATGCTGGATTGTACAATATCGAGATTGTCATCCGTTTTGTGAATCGAGATTTTGAATATATCATGCTGCAATACAGAATTCGAGCATTTTGAGGTGTGATAATAATATATTAAAGTTGAAAGTACAAATATGCTCTTGACATTGCTGAAGTTTGGTAATTGTCAATATAGGATTTCATAATTTGTTCATCATTTTTATGTTCACTTGGCCATTAATGTTTCCGGACAGCAACTGTGGAATACCTGTTATATTTTTGTGACAACAGTTTTAGTTCAATTTTATCCACTTAACTATTTTGTATATCCTCTGTTTACCTTGGTAAGAACTTTTTGAGAAGTTTATCGTTGTTATTTTCGTAGATTCCATCCAAACTGTTTATTGCATTATTTTTTGTTGACATGAATATCTTTAAGTGGATATGCATTAATTAATTAGATTGAGAAACTCCCATCATTTTAAAGGTAATTTTGAAAGAATGGTTCAAATTGTTGATGAGTTTACTACCACTAATTAAATAAGCCAAATTTCTTATTCTCGTGAGTTGTAAAGTTTTATATATAGTACTAGAGGCAGTAGCATGTATCATGCATGTAGTGTTTCTGTTGTGGGTAATGTGGATCTGATTCATTTTTGGATATAACTGAGCATCTGCTTTATGTGTTAAGTTGCTGCTGAACATCAATTGTAGGTTACACTCGAAGTAAAGGGAGAAACCCAGATAAAAAACTTGTCTGAGAAGCTTACATCCGGTGGGATCATTCACAAACTGTGGATTGAGCAACCTGAAAACATACCTACGTGCCTTGCCACAAAACCATACCCCAAGTCAATCGTATCTTCGTATTTTAAGAAGTTGAAACTCTGTAAGTGATTTCATGTTTCATGGTTCTTCTATTTTCCCTGTTGCTATAATTTGGTAGAAAATGTACTGAACTATGATTGGTAATCCGGGAATTTATTTATTCTTTGTCTTCTCCCCTTGAAAATAACTTTAGAGCAAGTGTAGTGAATGTTGTGTGCACTAGCGATTCAAGCCCGATTTCGATTTCTTTTAACTAATGGCCCGGGATGGGAATGTTGTGTTTTTGAATGAACCTTATCGTAAAAACTAAAAGAAGTTCAACATTTTTGTGGCAAGTTAAATGGGGTTGTGCTTGTTTGCATACTTTAAAAAGAGGGTATGGAGTTTCTTTTTTCTTGGGCTTAAGCCCCAGTGATCTCCGAGAGAGGTATCCAGTTTGCATGAGTAATAGAATACCTCTCATATCCCAAATCAATGTAACTACATTAACCGATGTCTCCCTTTTCAATTTTTTTTTTTACCAATATTTTAAAAATGAACATTGAAGCTCCTTGTTTCATTAACTTAACTGTCACTGAAACAGACTTAAACTGCTAATTATAAAGTTGTAAGATTATTAGCAAGGTTAAGTTATAGAAAATTTTAAATTCACATTAGATTGGCAAAATTATTTCTTTCTACTCTTATCTTAGTTTCGGATTTCAACCTTATCCGTATTCTGTGACAAATCAATACGTGATGTTGGGATTTGCAAAAACTGCAATTTCATTACAAATGTATTGGCATGTCTGTAAATGTGTAGAGCATGGCGTAAAAATTATTAAATCTGGTGCCTTGTATATGAATATGAAGCTAGTCCCTTGTTTTATCTTATAGCTGTGAAATCCATTGTTAGTATGTTTTGACTTGTACAAGTTCTTAGGAGTGTGACAAAAGGTTACTTACTCCCTAATTAAGTGTTTATAGTCTATCACCTCTGCTAAAAGAGATAGAGGATTATTTTTACATATAAAAAGCATTCAAATTGGATTGTCTTATTTCCTTAAAAAGTTTACCATACGGTTCTTGCATTTAGGGTTTATTTCCCATTATTACTTCTGCCCGAAACCAAATTTGATTGTTCCAGAGTTTCGGTTCACTACAATGTTTGAATGTAAAGAACTATCCCACAATTAATTAATGATCAAGAAAGTAGAAAATTGCAGAACTTGGAAGAACTGTGAGTGAAAGTAAAAGTCACCTACGAGAGTACAGAAAAACTTAGATTTCAGAGACCCTTAAGCCATCTCATCAGGTTCAAATATTCTACAGGAAAAATAATATACATGGATACAAAAAGATCACATATTATCTAGTGCCAAACCCTAAAGTAGATAGAAAATAAAATCCTTACAAATACATAATAAAATGGTCTATTATGTATATATATGTCTTATTGGAGGACGAGTGGTCTGGTGCAGATGGTGCAGTAATACCTGCGTTTGGTCTTACAGTATAAAGGCAGAAAACAGAAATTCCATTGGGTCTCCACGTCCATGGCTTGGATCATCCCTCCGCAGTAAGGACATGCACCAGGTGCTGGCTGCCTCGACAACACCTTCTCGTCCTCTCCACACACAAACACTAAACACATAATCTTCTTCTCTTAATCTTTTTCTTCCTTTGTATCGTCGTGCAGCTTCTTAATCTCTCCTACCTTGAAACCAACGCTGCAAGATATAATGATGTCTCCCAGGTAACCCTTCAGATTCTTCTCTCTAAACAAACGTGTTTTCCAGAATCCTCTTTTACTTTTCCTATCATGGTTTCCTTCTCCGCGTCCTGTTATGCCCACACTTTCCACTCGTCAACACGTGTCCCTCTCTCCTATTGTATCTCATTAATCATTCTTCCAAAATAACATGATTATTATAAATCCTCATAAAATAAAATATAAAAATTATTTAATTCTTATCGTATCTTATTATTTACACTTAAGCAGTCATTTAAGAAGTCGTACCATTACTACAATTTTTTATTGTAAAAATAAAGGGTGACGTTTATTTGCGCCGTCAAGTTGTTGGTAAAGCAGATTCTGAAGTGGTGCTAACTGCTCCATCAATAAATTCTGGGATTTGCATCGTAGGCATGTATATCATATAATTTATTTAATCAGATACGCAATTTCTTCTGAGATTTGTTTATAATTAGCGTACAGTACATCACTCGGTTGTTAAAGCTAAAATGATCCTATATTTAAAATTATGTTAAAAATGGATATCATAACTAATTATGTTAAATAGGTCATTACAAAGTTAACCCACCAAATTAGAAAAAATAATTGAAAGTTAGCTTTTTTTGGTATCGTAACATACTTGGGTGGAACTTGACAAAGACATTCGATTGATTTTGGGTTGTAATGGGCCAAAAACAAAAAGAAATCCACTATATTTTATTCACCTGTTCTTGAATTGTTTTATTTACAAAAATGAGTATTAGATCCTGTTTTTCGTGTTCACATCAAATTTGTACCTATCCCCGATTGAGATATCCGGATTAATACGAAACCTATCAATTTCTTGCTTGATGAGTACTTTTTTTTTTTATCTTGTAAGTTAAAATATTATAAAAATTTATCGTGGATGTCATTTATTTATTTTTTATAAAATTCAATAAACTAAGTTATCTATCTCTAAAATTAGTGTGAAAAACTTTTACTCTATTTATACAATTTAATCTTATATTATGTTTTACTCATTTTCAGTATCTTGGATAATTCAATTGTGTGCAAATGCACAGATTTGTATGTATATTTATTAAAAGTGATTTAAATTTTAAGGAAATATAATAAATATTTTTAAATTTATATATTTCATTAAACTTACTGTGTAATTATTTATCTTAAATTTCTTGAATATTTTTTAAAATCATCATAAAATAATTACCACAGTTTATACATTTAAAAAAATGGTTTAGATAGTGTTAATGGAATGTTAACTCAATATTTTACACTCTTACTTGATAACAGATATCTTAAGACATACTTTGTCTATTTTACGTCATCTTTCTTAATTTTAATACAATTAGTCAAAAGTTTTCTTTCTTTTATTAAGTTTAATGTCACAATAAATAGATAATTAATATTTAATAAGTTTGCATAATAAATTTAAATACTCAAGTCCCATCGATCCAATCTAAATCGGTCAATTTCTTATGAGAATGATTTCGGTTAGATTTGACAACAAGATTATGTGAACCTAATTCAATTATTAGATTGAATAATGAGATTAGTTAAACACTCTTATCATTTTCCATCCCATTCATCTTCTTAAAAAAGGAAAAAGAAATCAGCTGCATTCCTTTTGTTCTCACAAAGAAGAAAAAATGAAAAACCTAATAAAGTAGAAGTTGCATATCTCCTCTGAAGGCCACAATCCGATCCTGTGGCGGAGAAAATAATATTCTTCCACTTGCTTGTTCCTTTTTTTCTTAACTGAAAATATATTTATTGAAGTGACAACTATGATAAAGCAAAATAAATGTATACTTTTTAATATAATATTATTGGATTTATTATAAATAATTAGAGTAGCTGAGAACATGGTGACCACGATGAAACTCGAAGCTATGATTCATTCCCCCATCAACGAAGATGCAGGCACAGACATCTTGAATCCATGGATGAGTAAAACAAAACCATCTTCACTTTCCCTAATACAACAAAATTAGATTAGAAAGAAAAACACGATAAACAAACGTTATACCCTGTTCAAGCATACAGCACTTGACAACTACAAGGTGAGAATTCGCGAAAAGCACGCGGAGCCTCCACCACTTGCCACGTCACAGACACGTCAGCAGAACAACCTTTGACATCTTGCACCGTCTCCACAATTCCTATTGCCACGTTCAACCCACGAGATGCCACGTAGATTCTGTCATCCAACCCCGTGGCACAAAAGGGTCTCTTCATAACTTCTCTCGGAAATCTCCCACCTCCCACAGGATACCACGTGTCATGCTCCTCATCGTATACCTTCACCGGCGAATCTCCATACTCGGCGATCATAAAAACTCTTTCACCCACAGCCACACCCACCCCACTCCACCCCTCTCTCATTCCAACTCTCATCTCCTGCCACGTGTCCCTCTCCACCTCATACACCCAACCCCTCGGCCGGAACATGAACGGCCACCACCACCCCTCCGTCACATACACTCTACCCGCCGCCGCCACAACCTCATACCTCTCCAGCTCCCCTCCCAACTCACTCCCCTCCTGCCATGTGTCGCTCTCAGGATCGTACACACCCGTTCCACCTCTCCCCACCGCGACTATCCTCCCCTCCACTCCCACCGCCGCCACGAGTTCCCTCCTCCCAGGACCCCCAGTCACCGACCACTGGTTCGTGGCGGCGCGATATGCCAGCGTCTCCCTTCCGTTGACGACGAAGAGCTCCCCCTGGCGAGGCAGGGCCGCGCATGCGAGTGGCGCCGGGCAGGCGTCGTCCTCCTCCGGCGAGGGCATTTGTGGGAGAAGGAACCAGCGGGCGGAGGAAGGATCAAGTGCCTGCCACTGAAGCTTTCCGGTTTGGGAATGGAAGGCGAGAACGAAGAGGTTTGGGTGGGAAAGAGTTTTCTTTGAGAAGATAAAGGAGGGATGGGTTATTGCTCTGTTCCAGGTGGAAGAAACAGAACGTGAGAGAGCCTGGTAGGGGTAGGGAACGTGAAGGAGACAGAGCTCTGCAATTTCGTTTGGCAGACCTGGGATAAGGTCTTTGTGTTCCTTTTCTCCTTCGAAGTAAACCATGATGTTTTTGTGTGCAAGAGAGAGTGAAGGAGATGAAATGAAGAGAAGAGAGGAGAGAAGAGAAGATAAAGAAAAGTGTGAATGATTGAGTTGGGGTTGATGGGTGATGGATGATGGCAACTGCAGTGGAAGTGGGGTCATGGGGTTTGTGGGCGCATATGGATCATCACTCCTAACATTATATAACATTTTCATGCTTTTTCTTTTTTCATTCAAGTTCACTTTTTTTTTTTACTTACATGCAGTTTAATTAATATAAACTAAAAATTGAAAATTATAAAATGGAAAGTAATTAATTTATGTTATAGAAATAATATTTCTTTTAAAAGTTGCATTTGGTTTTTCAAATTAAATATATGTACTTTTATTAAAGCAACTGGTTGATCTAAATTATATCTTTATTAGAGTATTTATTTCAAGAAAATTCTGAAATAGCAATAAGTTAACTTTAAAATTTAATTTCGCTGTACCTTGCTACATAACCGTTGCAACGTGGCATGGTTTTTTCATGCGGTGGCATAAATTTTTTTATGCGGTAAATAACAAAACATCGGGATGTAAACCAAAACATCGGGATGTATCTCTGCACTCTTTTCCTTACAGTCGCAAGGGGACAAAGTATGGTCCATTTTATCGTAATGATAAACGATCTCAAATAAATATAACACACGTATCGATCAAAAGAAATATGTAATACAAATACTACATTTTATATTTTTTTTAAATATGTATTTAGTCTTTTAAATTTTACTAAAATTTAGAATTAGTTTTTCTTTCAAATTTTTTATCAATTTAATCCTTCAGTTTTTAAAATATATAAATCTAGTTCTTTTAATCAAATTTTATTAAGTTTATCTGTTATTTCAAGTGAATTTCATAATAATATTTGAATTATTTATACCGTTTGACACATTTTTATTTCAATATTAAATAAAAAATTATCATAAAATACGTTTAAAATGTCAAATAAACTTAATAATACTTGATAAAAAAGATTAAATCTACATATTTCTAAAGATAAATGACTAAATTAGTATAAAATTTCGAAGAGAGATAATTTTAAAATTTATTAAAACTTAAAGAATCAAAACATATTTCACACTTTTCTTACATTAATTTTATTTTATGATGTCAATTTGTTATATTTTTTAATCATATAAATATATGTGTGTGGACTTAAATTGAAAGACAGTGGTAAAAGGGTAAATTTGTAATTATAATATATTTCTTTTGGTTTCGGCCCATGGGTAAATGACATATACATATTGTATAATAACACATATATCTTTTGCCACGTAATTTTAATATAACACAACTTATAAACTTGCATTTAACAGGATAAGTTCTTCCTATTGTTCTTATGTAATAATCATAATAAAAAATCATATATTACTTTTCTATCTTCACTCTTAAAATTAAAATTATGTGAATTTTATTTTTTATTTTGATTAAAATATGTTAAAAGTTTTAATATTGTTTAAGACTTGAAATAGATCGATCATTTATAAATATTCTTTTGTTTTACTTAGATAATATTGGTAGTATTGATGTATTTTTCGAATAAATTTTATCAATGATATCTGAATTAAATTAATAAAAGTTTAACCCATATAGATTTTAATTAATATCTCTTTCAACCTAAAATTTTAAGATAATAGATTTATAGATTTTTCACTAATGTACTCGTTGGGATTCACTAAGAAGATACAATAACACACATGAAACTTGAACCCAATCATAAATAATTTCCATCACTCTCAACTAAAATCTTAAAGCATAGAGTTTATAGGTCATTCACTGTTACATTCTCTTAGGAGATTCACTAGAAAATACAATAACATTAATAAAATATGAATTCAACGCACATTACTTCTAATTTAAAACCTTACTCTCGTTCTTAAATTCCTAATAAGTATTAATAATTTCAATGGTGATACTTTGACACCACAAAAAGTTGAAATACACTCATTTAATAATCTAAAATAATATTATTTTAATAATATTTATATATTTTTAATTTAAAATTATGATACATATTTTTATATTAAAAAAATATATCAAATATATGTATTTTTAACCAAAGTGTTAGAATAACTTTTTTCTAATTGTCTATCATTATTTATTTCACTAGTAACCTTTTGGTTTAGTGTTATTTATTTCATTAATAATATCATCTTATGTAATACTATTACTAAGTTTTACCGCTATATACTGTTATACACATTCAACATATCTTAAAAAAACTCTTAATTGGTTACCTTCACTCCGATAACCACTCAAGCAGCTTAGGATGCAACGCCATTGTTCGAAATTATTGCCTCTCACATGTAGAAACAATTTGACGTCAAATTCATCGGTGTTTTTTTTAATAAAACAATCTTAAGAGAATAATTTATTTATTTATAAATTTTAAAATATTTTTACGGATGTTTGGATGAAAAAGTTAAAAAAGAAAATTGAAATTGAGATATTTTAAAAAAGTAATTTAAATAATTAAAATAGTAAAATTTAAAATTTATTCAGAAAAAAAATTTAGAAATTTTTAAGATATGAAATTGTTCATTGTTCAAAATAAAAAAAGTCACAAGTTCAAAAAGGTCGAGTCAAATTATGCAGAAGGTGAGTTGGTTTCGATCAAAAGTTAAGCCGAGTCTGATTAATGATCTAGTGAAATTGTACGAGAAAAACACCAGAGAAAAACGTCCCTATGCGATTCTGCATTCACAATCCAACTGCTTAAAATGCTTTATTTTGTTTTTGGTGTCTATTTTATTAACATTTTAATATATGAATCCGAAAGTTAAGGGTGTGATTTATGTTATGCAGTTGTACTTGAGGACGCGGAGAATGCGGACGCCAAAGGAAGCTTCTTTTATTTTTGTTGTCTGTCATCGTTTTTAACTTCTGATGTTTGTTTCATGTATGTGACATGGGATTCTTCATACTCATTTGGTTCTTTTATTAGAATTGTCTTTTTTAAATAAATTTTATATATGATATATATCTTAATATACTTTTGATTTATATCATAAAATTGTTAATAATAATGAATAAGATTATATTGGGAATAATAAATTATACCAATTATGGTAGTGAAGAATAAACTTTAAGTTTAATTTAATTTTGGAGTCAAATATGTTTGTGAGTTTTTAAATTTCAGTGAAAATTGAAATTAGATTTTTATTGAAACTTTGTCTCAATTTAGTCTTAAACTTTATAATTGCATGAATTTAATCATTTTAACTAATTTTTGTTAAGTTTATGCAACGTTTCAAACGTGTTTCGTGATTGTTTCTTAACTAACGTTAAGCGAAAATATATTAAATTGTGTAAAAACTGAAATGATATCACGAAATTCGTTTCAAATGATAAGTAAACTTTAAAAAAGAAATTGGTTAAAAGGACTAAATTCACCTAAAATTGAGACACTAAATTGGATCAAAATTTGAAGACCGATTCGAATTTTCAACTAAAATTTACTTACCAAAATAGTATATAATATGTCTAATAAATCATAAATTTTGTTATGATAATTTTTAAATTATTATTATCTTAAGAGGTCAATAAATCAATCGATTTATAAAATAAATTATGTATTATTTTATGGATGGATGTAAATTTTTTAATAATTATCATTGTTTCAGAAAATAAGTTATAGTCTAGAAAATAGATCCCCTAATTTAGGCCCCACTTATTTTTTACTAGAACCCTAACCCTTAAATGCAGCCTGCAGGTTGGGATGTTTGGACTTGAACATGTATAGTTGAGTGAATACGAAAATGCAGGAAATTCTTTCTTCTAAAAACATTAATCATATCGTATTTATGGGTCCCTCAACCTATGCTAAGAACAGCGTCTACATCCCTAATTTATGTGTTCCAACAATTTTTTTCAACAACCTCTACACAAACACACGACTGAGGAATTCACCCACCCAAATGCCAATTTCTAAACTCTAAATCATCTCTTTCAACTCACCCATCACCTGCAACAACTTTTATATAAACAAACAACTTCTACTACCCAAAAAAAAAAATTATTTGCATATTACACGCCCATCAGTAATAGTAAAAATATGTCTTTAATCGAGATTTTCTGAAAATAAAAAATTAATAAGTAAAAATCATAATTGAATTATTCCTTTTTCGTTTTTTTTTTCTTTCTCTTTTCCTTCTTGTAATGCCTCTATTGTCATTATTAGAGCTGTCAAAATGGGTTAGAATTTGAATTTGTGAGTCAACCCGATTCATCACATGTTCGGACCAGGTTGAGTTAAATATTTTTTATAAATTTCAATACGGATTGATTTTTTACCTGGTTCACCTAGAACCCGATTTACCCGGGTTGAATATGTGGTGAGCCGGGTTGGCTCACCAACTCACAAATAAAGGGTTACACGTATTTTTTGTTAAGTTGGATTTTGTATTTGAATTATGTTAAGTGATTTTTTTAGTCAACACATAAATGATTTGTATTTTGGTGATTTTTGTTTGTATTTAAATTATATTAAAATTTATTTAGATTTTAATTACAACTATAATCTAGTTTTGACTCATAAAAAAATAAAAAAATAAATTGTATTCTTTTAATTAAGTAAACCTCTAAGCCAATCCATTTAACTCATCAACCCGCAATGGACAAAATTGAATTTAAATTTTTTTGATTTGTTAATAAATAAAACAAATTAAATTGACTCACTCGTAATGAATCAGGTCAAAACAAATTATCTATTTTAACAAATCTAGTCATCATCATTATCGTTGCATTCTCTCTCACGATCGTTATCTGTTACTCGTCCTTCTCATCTTTCTCATTATTTACTTTTTTCTTTTCCGCTTCTTTCTTCAACTCCTGTTGTACTTCCGTTGTCACCATTATCCGCTAGCTCCAATTTTTCTCTTCCTCTTTTTCCTTTTCTTGTCACTGATCTCTCATTAATATATAAAAATATCATCACATTTGACAAAGAAATTATCACTTAATTTATAAATAGATTTACCGACAAAAGAGTTTGTTGGTAATTAAGAGTTACATGTTACCAAAATAAATATATTTGACATTTGTTGGTAGTAGAAATTACCAGTTATCAACATAAATATCTTCAATACAAAAATTTGTTTGCGATATGAAATACAAATTACAACACAAATATCGGTCGATAACAAAAATTCTAAATTGTGGAATTATCTTATCAACAAATTTTAATAATCATTATTAATAAAAATATTTGTCAATAACTTAAATTTTAAAACTTTTATTTAAAATCTGTCAATTAATTTAAAATTTTCATATTTATTTTTGTCAATAATAACAACGAAAATTCTTGCGGGTGATAATATTTTCGTTAAAACTGAATATTACACCGATAGATATATGTTTACAGCATTAATGATTATCAAAGTTCAATGAATCTCAACCCGTAACTTCAAAAGTAAACTTATACAGAAGAGATGCAGTGAGTGACAGAGGAAGAGGACAAAATCGTTTCTCCTGCATCACATCACATACCACTCTTTGGTCCACCAAGTCAAACAGGACAAATTAACTTGTCTTATCACATAATCTTTAATTAGCAACCATATATAGCATATAATTAAATTTAATAACTGTTTTCCAAATTAAAAAATAATAATAACAAGTACATATCACCATTGATTGAACTGCAAACAACCATATACTCCTCTAGAATCTCATAGTCAAAGGTTATATATATATAAATTGTTTTCAATGTTTTAAAAAAAAATATACTGTGATTTTATTTTTTTTATTCTAATTTTTTATTTTTTGACATAGCTTAATAATGGACATCGATTCTTTTAACAAAAAGACAGTGATACATTAATTAATGTTCAACACTAAATCACGTTGACATGACTTAATATTGGATATCAATTCTTTAAAAAAATAAGACAGTGATACATTAATCAATGTCCAACCTAAATCACAATGACATGACTTAATATTGAACATCAATTCTTTAAAAAAAAGACAGTGATACATTAATCAATATCTAACACTAAATCACGTTGACATAACTTAATATTGGACATCAATTCTTTGAAAAGAGAAGACAGTGATACATAATCAATGTTCAACACTAAATCACGTTGACATGAGTTAATACTGGACATCAATTCTTTTAAAAGAAGAGACAATAATACATTAATCGATATCCAACATTAAATCACGTCAAAAGATAAAAAAACGAAAATAAAAAAATAAAAAGAGTAATATTATTTTTCAGAATGAAAATATCTAAAGACAATTTATACAGCTTCAGTATCAAAAGTAATGTTTCAACAGAAAAATTGATTGAATCAATTTCTCTAAACGATTGTGAAAAGAGCAAGCATGGTCCGTGACGATTTTCTTGAGTTCCTACTTGGTACTGGTCCCATAGCCATGCTTTCTCAGCATTGGAAAAAAAAAATGTTATAAGAAGACAAAAAACTGAGGATGTTACTGTATACAGAGAGTTACAACTCAATTTTAATTTCCTTAACTTTATGTTTGTCTTTGATGATATTTAAGTGCAATAAGGTTTTTTTAATGATGCTTTAGTTTGTGGTGGACCCAGTTACACAATGATGGCGTTTATCCCTTGACCCTGAAGCATCCAATATCCATGTTGATTGGAAAAAGCACGAGTTGTACTTAGAGCCATTGGAATCATTTTTTAAGATTTACTTAACATCATTGGAAAAAGGTTACATCAAACCGAATCTTTTGACCTTTCTTCATGCTTTTGGAGGAAATTTTTTCGATTTCTCATGCTCTTGGTGCACTCACCACCAAACCTGAGTTTAGTAGAGAAACAAAGAAATCAAACATAAACAAAAAATAAATATATAAACACATGTAAAAGTGAAAATTACTATTTATAACTTTTGAATGTTCTTTGGACATTTCACAAAATGCAATGAGCTTTATTCTTAGCGAGCAAGACATGACTAATGATTGAAAGAGATAATAGTGAAAAACAGAAATACCAGTAGACGGAACATTATGTTATTTGAATGAATTATTTTAACAAAAATTGAAATTCTATATATTTAGAAGAGTTATTTAGTTATTTAAAATTTATGAATTGAAATTTATGTAATAATTGAAAAGTTTTACATTTGTATTTTCACTTTTACATTTGTTGTTGTTTTTGTGTATGTTTCTTAGCTCGGTTGAGATTGAGATTAAGATATAAAACGATTTGGATTTAGATGTCGTTGTTGAAAATTACAATAAAAAAGTATTACTTTTAGATGTCATTGGTGGAAATCATAATAAAAAATAATACTTTCAATAAAGTTATTATCACTACACACATAGAGATATACACCAAGATACATAAACAAACATACACACGAACAAATAAAGAGACATAAACAATGACCCACCCAAACAACTAATCATGTAATTTTTTTTCTTCAAAAACTGCAAACATTTATACAATATTTTTAACACAAATTACAAACTATTTTGTGTAATTTTTATGATAAAAATCATAAATTTTCTCATAATTTTGTGAAAAAAATTACAAAATCTCCAATGGTATATAACTATTCCCAAATCCTCCGTTCACTCAAGAACATTATTAAATTATGATGACAACTTTCGAATCAACTTTCATTTATATAGTACTTTTATATTATTTTCTCCTCAATATAACCAAGTTTTAACATGATTTCTTATTCTGCATGCTTCGAAATAAACATTAATAAATTTGTGTGTACCGTTGTAATCAATAAAAATTTGCATGTACTTGTTAAGGGCCATAATTCTTTCTCATTGTCCACAATCATCACCTACATCAAACTCTTTATTAACAAGTATTATATCATTATTATTGGCAACTTAGGGATACTCAAGATTGTATCCATCGTCAACACTAACCTAAATTATAATAAATTATAATATTGAAGATCACGTAATTGGAGAATAATCTCTTATATCAAAAGCATACTCACAAAAAAAATAGAAACACGATATCTGTAAGTCTATATATAAAAAAAAAAATATTACTCAATATCCAGTATTCCTAACCAAAACTACAAATATTCTCATGCAGTTTTCTGACAAAAAGTGTACAACATTTCATATAACTTTTTTTTGACAATAATTATGAATTTTTTTTTATACAATTTTTCGGATAGAAATTATAAATCTTCTTAAACAATTTTTTCAGACAAAATGTCCAAATCACCCTGCAGACAATTCTCAAATCAATTATTTATTTGTATAATATTTCCTAGTGCTCCCTTTTTCATATTTCATGGGAGACTTTAGTGATCTCACTTGACAACCAATAGTCATGTACTCATCAATTATCAGAATATTATTAACTCGACACTACTTTTTTAAACGACTTGACAATGATTTTTTTTTTTTGAAGTTATAATTAATCGTGATTTTTTTTTTTCAAAATGATAATATTTTTTAGCTTAAAGTTATATTATTATTTTTCTAATGTTTATGAAAAGAATTTGTTTGAATCTTGACTATTAATATTTTTAAGAAAGGAAAAAGAAAGTTCCAACAGACAAAATATATCATTAATCAAAACACTAATTCATTGAGTTTTGGCCCGCACGCAACCATAACAGCAATGTTTGAAGTCTCAACAAAAAAATGCTTTCAAATTACTTTTTTTTTTCACTTTCCAGATATGAAAAGCACCACACCACAATAACAAAATGCGAAACTAAATTCGTCAACGCACGAGAGAAAATGGTACAGAACTAAGAATTATGTAACTCGTGGTGTAAATGTTAAAAAAGAAGAAGTAATAATAATATTAATAAAAGAGAAAATGATGAGGGTAAAATGGGTTATGTTTACATAACATAATGGAGCATTGAATGAGTTGACACAATGTAAACCTAATTTGTGTCGTACAAACATTGTCAAAAACACTTAAATGCATCGTGGCCCATGCCCTACTCTCACATAATAATGCCTTATCATGTGTCGGATCAAATACTAGCCCAACATCTACAATTTCAAACACTGTTTGCCTCTTTCCAAACACAACCACGCACCGATTCGTATTAGTCTTTTCTGGTTTCAATAACAAGTTTTTATTTAATAATAATAAGGTATTATGGTTAGAAATATAAAATAAAAGTCTAAGTTCCACATCGATTAAAAATAGAAAGTAAAGTATTATATAAAAATAAATATCCATAGATCTATTGTCTTAAAATTTTGGGTTGAGAATTAGGTTAATGTCTTATGTAGTTAGGTCTAAGTTTCATTCATGTTGTATCTCTTCGGTAACACACATTCCTTAAAAACCTAATAATTATTACAAAAATATTAAAAGGTCTAATTTGAATTTGAATTATTTTCACGATTTGATAAAAAAAATAGGGTTGAGTTAAAAGAATTATATCTATTTATTTTTTAAAATTTAGAAACTAAAATATATCAAAATTTATAACAAAGTTTCATACAAAGATAAATTTTAATTTCACGTTAAAATTGAGAGTTTTAATTCAACAAAAGATTAGAGTCTATAACCTTTGGAAATAATAAAAATTAAATTTTGACAACTTTATATTATAATTTGAGATGACATTTATTAAGTAATTTTAAAATTTAAAAAAATTAAAAAAAGTTAGAAATCATTTATAATATATTAACTCAAATATAAGAGAAATTTTTCAAAATTTAATTTAAACGATATAAAGAAAGTTGTCTCGTGTTGATCCCTTGTTGTAACACAATTTAGTTTCATCCCTGGTTGATAACTTGCTCCCTATCCTTAACAAGTTCAGAAAACACACCACAACCAACCTCCAACATTTTTCTGTCTTGTCTCTTCGCCTTTTTGAATCTCTCAGTAGTCACTTTCCAACCCAACCAAGCGTACTAGAAAACATGTCCAAAATCTCATGAATCTAACCTAAGAACAGGACCCACCAAAAACACAACCAACTTCTCCAAGAAACATTTTTCTTCCACTGTACTCATTTCATAAGAGATTAATATACGCTATCAATTCATTCATTCATTCTGTGAATACTTTTATTTCTCTTTCTTCCTCCCAATCCTTCTCCATTGAAAAAACACAAATCTCATGTATCCGCTAAAAATGGAATCTTTTCAAAATCAGACAACTCTGAATGGACTCAAATCTAAACTTCAAAATTTTTTCAAAATCCAATTTTCATAAAATAAGAGACAAGAGGGGTGTGGCCCAAACCCAAGAAACATTTTTTTTTTCTCAAATCGAATCTTAAAGTTGACAATTTTACATACCAGGAAAATACACGAATGACTTCCTAGAAAAATGAATCTGACTGGTGCCAACATCATAGTAATTCACGAATTTCAAGTTTGAGAAGAAACATTCGTTATTGCTACACAATTTCCTGAAACCCGCTGCGCAATTAACAGAAATCTTCCATTTATATCAATCATTTCAGCATGAAGCTACACGGCAACGTAATTTCTGTAAGAAACTTCTTTGTTTCTTATCCTATAAAAGCACAAACTAGCACTCGCGTATGATCATCTGTTATAGTAGCTTCTACGTGAGCAAATGAAGAGACAGAAATCTACACCACTCATTAGACAAATACACAGGTCTATAAAGAAACTGAAGACTCTGATGCACTCTTGGCGAGTGCATTCCACTGTATCCTCAAGTTTAAAACAAAGATGGTGCAGTTTGTTCCACAAACGAATGAACCAGCAAAGGTTCCTTGTGGATGAAGAAATCACTGAGGATTATATGCTTCGATGTAGAACAACAATGGCGTGTGCTTCAGAAGATGATATTGATAAAAGGGCTGAGATTTTTATCGCAAAATTCCGGCGACAACTAAGCTTGGAGAGTATAGCTTATTCTGAAACAAAGTATATTATATAAGAGATAGTTTTTATGTGACTAACTATAATAAAGTGATTCAATGGTTATTTTTTCAAGTTTTTTTTTTTTTTTTATGTGTGAAATTTGTGTGTTGGGGTTTTTATTAAATAAGTCGACATTGTTTGAAGTACATGTTGTATTGTATTACGTGTTTTTTTTTTTCCTTTTCTGGTCGATTATGGACTTGTAGGAACTGTCTTGAAGACTTCTTAATTTGGATTTCTTCTTGCTAAAGAAACACTGAAAGTGTTTCTTAAATATGTTGTACACAGCTGAAAATTCCACCCTTTCTCTTTCATTCATTTGCTTCAATCAGTGATAGAACACTTACAGAAGACTCTGGTATTCAAGTGAGTAATATGAAGATATAAGTAAGAAATAGGTAAAAATTTGTATATAAATATACCAAATGCAAATATAGAAAAATGAATAACTCAAATGAACACGTGAATGTTGAAAAAACTAATATCTTATAATATTTTAAAGTGTAAATTTACAAGTACACAATAATTAAAATAACAAGTATGAATTTAAATTATGTAATTATATATACATAAGTAAATTAGTGGAATACATTTGTGAAACTCAATTAGCTGAGAAAATCCAACAAATGTTTAACATGTTTTTCCCATCTTTGTGTAAGAAAGGTACAAACATTAAAATGTGTTTAATTTAAGTATTGTTCTTCTTTTTTCTACTTCATTCTCCTATCTCGTATATATTTTACACATGGTTTTGTTCATTTTTGATGGTCGATGACATTTTGAAATGCACCTGCCAATGCTTTTACACTATTCCTCCTTGCTTTCAATTTTCTCTCTTTCTCCTCAATGGAATCATTGGATACAGAAGTTTCAGTTTCTTTGCCCTTTTCCACAACATCACTTGTTTCTTCTCTTTCTTCTTTAACTTCATTCTCTGCAACCTTTTCTTCTTGAGCTTCATTTTCTACACCTTCATTCTCTACTTTACTTTCTCTTTCTTCTTCCATTGAATCTTTAACATCTGCATCACTTCTTCCTTCTTCAACCTCCTTTCTCTCTTTTACTACCTCCACTTCATTGTTGCTCTCACTCTCACAAACTTCTTCTACAACTCCACTTTCTGTTTTTTCCTCCTCTTCTTTAACCTCAACTTCTTTAATTGCTGAATCATGAATCTCTGGAATGTTGCATTCAGTTTGATTTGTATCATCATTTTCTTTCTGTTTCTCTTCTTCCAAAACACTAGGAACGTCCCTCTCATTATCCTCTTCAACATGAGGTTTACCTGTCTCCTCAAGCTTCTGTTTACACTCTTCATGATCATCATGATTATGCTCATTCTCTTCAGGATCATGCTCACGCTCTTCAGAATCATGCTCGTGTTTATGATCATGGTTTTCAGAATTATCTTCATGTTTCTGCTCTCCATGGTCATCCCCTTTCTGCTCATCTTCATGATCTTGCTCACATTCTTCATTACCATGTTTCTCGTGATGAAGCTCACGCTCACGCTCATGCCCATGTTCATTTTCATTTTCATTTTCATGTTCAGAGTCAACTACTTGATGTGTCAGTTTTTCTGTATTATTCACTTTTCCCACTTCTTCAACCACTTCACTTGCACACTCTTTACCTTCTTCTGGTTGAGCACTTTTGCTACTCTTTGAAATGTTATTTGACTCATGTTTAGGGTTTGAAGCAGAAGCATTAGTGTTACTACTCTTCTTAACAACTTTCCCACTTGATGATTGCGTTCTTCCTGGTGGGGTCTTTGTAACTCTATCAGAAGCAGGTTTCGAAGTAATTTTATTGGGAAGACTTGAAGCTCGAAGAGGAACATTTCTTTCTCGTGGACCATTCCTTTCTCGCGGACCAGGGGACACAAGAGCTTTGTGTTGCCTTGAAGGAGAAGGTGAATGAGTTTGTCTGTGAACTCTCGAAGATGATGATGGTTCAAGAGATCTTCTTCTGTTTAGAGTGGGTTTTGATGGAGGATCATTCTTAGGGAGCTTGAAAGAAGAGTGGGAATCAAGACGTTTTGAACTTATAGTGGGTTTTAGATAATTAGGGATTTGTTTCTCCGATGTGGGATTTGAAGTGCCCTTGTTCGTTGAGGATGATCTTGTTACGGTCTTCCTGGTGCTTGTGGTTGAAGAATTTGAAGATGGAACCTTCTTCTCCTTCCCCACCACACTCGTGTCTTTTGTTTTTGTTGCCATATATAATTACCAAGCTCACCTATAAATATGTTAAAAAAAAAAACATACATATCTTAATATGTTGTATTATAAATTATATTTTTTTTCAATATCCTAAATGATGATTAAGATTTGATAAAATAGTTTTCTTATACAAAATATTGTTTTTAAAATTATTTGAGATATATTATTCATAAAACCCTTTTTTTAAAACTCTTTCATAAAGTTATCAACCATCTTACCTTACACTCTCTTTTATTTTTTTGTTTCTTGTATAAAAGACTTAGTAATTATTATTTCTGTTTGCTTTATTGTTGTGCAAATCTAATTCTATCGTATTTCTCAATATGGGGCCTTTTTTCTGCATCATAATTATGACTAAGAAATTTTGAGTGTTTATAATATATATGTATACGAGGATTAAATCAATTTTCAGCAAAAAAAAATTAAAAAAATTACACAAACCTAAAATGATGTGTACAATTGGTTTTTTCTTCTTCTTCTTAGAACATACAAATAAAAAATGAAACGAGTTCAACTCAATCACATATGATACAACATAGACATGATCACAATTAATTAAAAAAAAGTATCTACAATAAATGATAAAAAAAAAACTCAGAAAAATAACATGAAAAGTCTACTCCAACTTTATCCAAAAAAAAATCTATACAAACTCCTGAAAATAAGAAAGTTTGTCATAATTGAACATCTAAGCTCATTATTACATATTCCTTCTTTGCATCGAAATCCTCCACATTAATGTATTATCGTCCCAATATTTGTTTTTAATCACTAACAAATTCATTGCAAATGAAAAGAAAAGATGAAGAGATATCCTTAATTAATTATATCAATTAATCATGATGTGTGGAATGTGAACAGTTTTAAAAATAATAAATATGTTCCTTGAAAATGCAAAGAGAAGAAAAACAAGTAATGGGCATGTGGCACAATGATTACCTTACACTTCTTTTTTGGTGGCAGGAGAAGCAAACAATATTCAAAATCTCGATGCAAATTGAAGCTAAAAAGAGTAAATTTACAACAACCAAAGTCAGGTTCAGAAAACGTACCTTCATAAAAGAAAGTTCATGGAAGAGTGAATTTGTGGGCACACACAGAAAATTGCTTTGGAAGATGAGAATATATGAAGAAAGAGGCAAAACGAAAGAAAGAAAAAATGGTTGGATGATAAAAATCAGAAAAAAATGGGATTTTGATATCTAATAATATCATAAATAAGCGTAAATTTTGCACACACTTTAAGGTTGTAAAGGTGTTTGTGAAGTTAACCTAGGTTTTTTCAACAATGAATTGACTTATTTTATCAGACAAAACCGAAATAACTGGGTTCGAGAGTTGACCTTTTCCATTATAATCCAAAACAAATAAAACAAAAATGTTTTCAACCGCCATTTTTCTTCAAATTTAAGCTCGGAGTATATGCATTGTATTTGATATTTATTTCACATATATTTAATAACTATCTTGCAGCATAGTTCATCGCAAGTTTAAATATGAAAAAATAAATCTTGATAATTATCCCCAGATATAATGTAAACATTATCCCCAGATAATTTCAATTGCCTTAAAAAAAATACGTAAAGAAAATAGAAAGTTGGACGTGGACTAATGCAACTATATCTTAAAGATCATGTTTTTACGTAACGGATAAGAGCTTTTTTGGATTCGCTTTCTCAATTAATGTAAAATGCTAATTGAAGTTTAGTTGAGAAAAACAGCTTCTTTGTAAGTAATGTAATAAACGTATTTGTAAAGATGGAAGAACAGAATTTTAATTATCCTATAATTTTTTTTTTCTTTTGCATATTGTCGTTAATTTGGAATATATATAAACCACTTAAGTGAATTATAATAATTATTATTATTTAGTTTTCCCTTATTGGGCCTGGCCCAAGTAGAGATGACGTGGTATGGGCGGTTAAAGCCGGAGAATTGTGGTGGCATTGCATTTGGCAGTATGTATAACCCTTTTTAATTTTTTTTTATCCGTTCAATTTTTTATTTATTTTTTTTTTTTTTGTCGTTAATGAACACTGTGATGTGAGAATTGAGAAAGGTCACTGTCTACTTATATATTTGCATTCACATTTATTAGAAAATAGTGATACGCAACTGAGGATTAAAATTTATAGTTAGAGAGAGACATGTGGTTTGCTCCATTTTTATTGTCATTGGGTTAGAAAATAGCATGGCCTCGCAATTTTAAAAAACCGCCAAATACGTTTTTTTCCTTTTTATTTTAGTATTGGTTGGTTCATAGGTTGTCTGTGACATGGAACTCCATTTGGCACTTCATGTTGTAGCTAAAAATGTGGAAAAATCTTGATTATACATTAATGGGTAGGAAGAATCGGAGGAACCCACCAACACAGCACCTTGAAAGGTGTTGCCTTTGATGAAGAAATAGTTTTGTTGGTGAAGATGTGAGGTTTTTCTGAAGGAAGAAAATACCGTACCAAATTATAAACAAATTTATATAGGATTTCATTTCGATAGGAAAGAAATTGAGGTCTAAAATAATTTAAATACTATTTTTTTTATTATTTGAAATATTTTTTAAGAATAAAATCATAATAATATAGTAATTGTTTTAAAGTAAATAATAACTTAACGGTATATTTTTATTTATATATTAGTTATCTTATGATAAATTGTAGGATTAAGTATGTTTTTAGTCCCTGAATTTTGATTCAAAATTGAAATTTGTCTATGTCCGAAACTTTGATACATTTTGATTCTTAAACTTTACAAATAAATGAATATAGTCATTTTAATCCAATTACAATAACTTCTTTTAAGGTGTCGAATGCATTTTCTAGAAAATATTAAACCGGAAATGTGTTAAACGGTGTAAACAGCTCCAATATTAACATGATTGAGTTAAAATAATTAGTTTAAAAAAACTATTTTTATTTATTTTTTAAGTTTAGAGACCAAAATATATTAAAATTTTAGACAAAAATAACTTTCAATTTTGAATCAAAATTCAGGGACTAAAAAGCATATTTACCCTAAATTTTAACATACCTTAAATTTCTAAACAGAAGAGAAGTTTTGGGTTGGGAAGGGTTGAGGGTGTCTCAGCAGACCAATAACTCCAATAAGTATGTGGTGGCTAAGGGTAAGCATAGTGGAGGAAGACAATTTGTCCATTATTATAAATGGAGTGAGTGAGTGAGTGGTCCAAATTGGGCAGTGCCTACCCCACTGGTATGTAGCCAGATAGATGAGGTTAAGTTTATGTATGTATTTGGTGCCAAACAAAAAACGAAAAAAAGTTACATCAGCAGAGGAAATGAGAGTGGTGGAGGCACGCGCCATTCCCTCTCCGTCTCACACTTGGCTTACATGCACCCAGTCAAATACCGTCATCTGTTTTTTCTTTCATCCGATAACTTTTCTTTCTCTTTTTTTTTATCTTAATATATAATATAATTTATTATTTAATATATATATATATGTGTATTTATGTATATTGGAATTATGGGTGGCGTTTGGAAATATGTATATCTGAAAAACGGGGTAGGTAGACGTAGTTGACCAGGTGAGTGATTAATAATAATAATTAGGTTGCAATATGATAAGTGAGAGTGCTTAGAGCATGGTCCCATTTGGTATTTGTAGTGGTTAAGTGGGGATATAACTTGAAAACTTTTACAAAACAATTTATGGACATTTAATTAATGTACTTTTCAATGCCTGTTACAATTTTTGTTGACTTCAACTACTATTATGTTTTGGGTACAGGAACTTATAGCCTACTAAAGAACTCCTCTGATCTTACTCCTCTTCTTAGTACTACGATAACTTCTTCTCCAAGAAATTCACTCCTTTGCTCGATCGGCTGGGCTGACGATCGGGGTACCTGTCTAAAAGGCTTCGATACTTAAGTCAGTAAGGAACCGATCGGAGTATCAGTGTATCTGCTGTAATAAATGCGAATTAAAGATCCCCACCAACCTACCTTTGGGTCCTATTTATAGTTTTCGGTGTGGGCCTGATTAGGGTTTCTTAATCGCGGCCCAATGATCCTCTAATCTAGATTACTGACTCGCTTAACGTTAATTAATCTGATTGACTGGTTGTTTGGCTGTGCGACCGATGGCTGCCTGACTGGACTAGTTATATCCTGTTTTGAACAAGTGAATAATTCGTGTATGGCTGATCGATCGATGGATGCATATAAAGAACTACGTGAATCTAAAGAGTCTTATCGACCGATCAACCTGATGGTTGGTCCACTGACTGTCCTTTATTAGGTTAAGGTGTTGTTCGTGTGGGGCCGATCCACCGATGTTCCATTGCGGACCAGAATGTCACTCGTTTGACTGTTACCGATGGACCGATGGTCCTATATAGTTCATTCGTCAGGCCGTTCAATCGATGGTTGCTCACGATGCGATGTGATTTATTCGTAGAACCGATGGACCGATGATCCTATATAGTTCATTCATCAGACCGTTCGACCGATGGTTTCTGGTGATGCGATGTGATTTATTTGCAGAACCGATGGACCGATGGTCCTATGTAGTTCATTCGTCAGACCGTTCGACCGATGGTTTCTGGTGATGCGATATGATTTATTTGCAGAACCGATGGACCGATGGTCCTATGTAGTTCATTCATCAGATCGTTCGACCAATGGTTACGTTTTATATACGAGCTTTCCCGGCCTCATCCGATGGGCCTGAAAACTGACCCTGACCGATAGACCGATGAGACATACAATACATATTCCTTTGAGACAAATCCAATCAGTAATAAAGTGCATCAAGCACCGTTGGATTAAGAGTCTCACTTATAGATGATCATTTCATTTTTGTTGCAAACATATAAAATAAAATATTTCAAATAGGTTAAAAATTAGAATTTGCAAAACTAAGAGGGAAAAAATTATTGGTCTACATGTCAGACGTTTCTACACGTTCAACGTAAAAATAAATTATTATGTTGGACGATACTAAGGTTGATGCAAAAAATCTGTGAAAAGAAAATATATTGAAATAAATATTTATAAGCTTAATTGAGTTTAGCATAGTGCATGAATGATTTTGGTAGAGTGAAATAATGATTAGATAATAAAAAGGGAAAACTTAAAAAAGAAAAGTTAAACCACACGAAGAAAATTAAATAGTAGATTTTTAAAGATAGGAAAATTTTAATATAACGACCAAATTTTAACAACTTTTTGTTACAATGACAAAAAACCTTGTTCTGATATTTAAAAAATGTTTACATCAAACATCGATGTAAAGCATATATATCACATTTCATAAAACATTATAGAATCCAACGTAAATGAACAATTTTTCGTGAAACATAAAGATAACCGACATAAATCGTTTTAAATTGCGACTACGATATATTTTTTTTACGTGAACTTCTCGTTGACAAACGTAAAACAGATGACATAATACTAAGTTTAATATTAGTGACATATAACACACTAATATAAAAATTTGTAGGTTTAAGATGATAAAATTGTATACAAATTTCTAAAATAAATATAACTATAACATGTAATTATAAGGAACAAAACAATATAACTAAAATAGCCTTTTTAATTAATCAAGTTTAATTAAAGGTTCGACAAATAACATAAATAAACTATTGATTTAATTAACAAATAATAATTAAACTATTTTTTTTATTATAGAACTGATTTATTATAAAAAAAATCAATTATAAGCACTGATTTAATTAAACTATTTTATCATACAATTATAAGGACTAATTTATTTATAAAAAATTCAAAGGCTAGTTTTTTTTTCTCGTTGATATGTTAAATCAGATTTTCAATTTTTTAAAGATTAAATTTACCCAATTTCATTTTACTTGCCTAATCCGCCACCATTATGCATCCACACACATGTATTTTAAATGAGAACATTTTGTATACTTTCTTTTTTACAAGTTACGTATTTTTCTAAATCAAGCATTTTGAACCCAGAAAAAATTTCGTGTTTTGTTATCAAATTTATTAACATTCTTAGAGATACATACATGAGATATTATTTATTTTTAAATTTTAATACCTGTCACGTGTTTCAATAAGCTAATAAAATAATATTTATAAATTAATTTTAATTTGAACTCCATCTAAAGACATTTGGTATCTTATTTTTATATTTCTATTCATCTTAAATATTATCATTTTAAACTTTGTTCAGAAATAGTTTAAAAATTATTTCATTATTTACCAATTAAGTATTTGTAAATAAGAATGGTAATGCGGGTTGGTTCCTCTTGGATTTGGTCTCAAGAAAAAGTTAGGTCAATTTATCTCGTATCAAAAATATGAGTTAATTTTTTTGATATATTCGCATAATTTTTGGTGAACAGATTTACGAACTGGACCACGATTCATATAATAAATTATTTATTTTGTAATTTCTTTTTTACAAAACATTAGATACAAGATTTTAATAATTATATTTTTATTTAATTGAATTAGTATAAATAATAAATGTTTTAAATTTATTTTTTAAATACGTAATAATTATAATTTCTAATTTTAAAATATTTTTTTATTAAAAATATAATTGACTTTAAATTTGATTGTAATGAGAAAATAAATATAAATGAAAAATTACTTTAAGATAGAGAATAAACAAAAACAATTGCTTAAAATAAACATATGACGCGTAATATTAATTCTACTAAATTTAAGTCGATGTCAACTATCCTATTTGCAAATATTTGCATTTAATTCAATTATTTTTAATTAATTTAAATATAGTATAATATGTTAATGTGACATTTGCATCATATGATTTTAAAAAAGTAATACAACTTAAAATTTTAAGTTATATTTAATTTATAAATGAAAAATATAATTATTTAATTATTTATTTTTAAATGCGGTAATCTTATTTTTTTACCTTTTTAAATTTCTTTCTGATTTTTTAGAGTTAATTCACATAATTTTATCCATTAAAAAGTGATATACTGATAATTGATAATATACATTTTTTATTGAAATAAATAGTTTTTAAATTTATTCTTTTTTATCGAGAGTACACTAAACATCTCTGAGCACGAGAGATACTATTTAAATAAAAAATTTATTGAAAATATAAAAGAAAACCAACAGTATAGAAGATTGGGTAATTTTATATTATTTTTTCAGAATAAAAGATAATCTCTAGTACTATATGAGAAATTCACCAAAAGAAAAAAGGTTAAAGATTTTTTTCACTTGCTCTTTCTGGAATGTGCCACAGAGAGAAAGAAGAAAGATGTTTTGTTTGATTTAATTAAATTAAATTTATTTATCCAAGTCTATTATTACTCATTAACTGGTGATATTATTTCCTTTATAAAAATTATTATGACAGTATTCTTTATTTTCCAAAAGAGGTACGAAATATTCACATTTATATTATTTTTTAATGTATAAAATTATATGTTTTGTATCAATAATTTTGACTTACTTCGAATATTTAAAAGAAAGATTTTATCATTCAAAATAATTATTTTCCACTTAAATGTATGCTTGTCATCCTCATAATATACCTTTCATATAAAAACATGATCACTTGACATTATTATTTATGAAATTTTTTTCTAATAAAAAGCATGTTTAAAAATCATTGAAATAAAAATATATAATTATATCTGTCATGTGTAAATTAACTTTCCATTCCTTTCTTGCGCCCACAAAATGAACCTCACATTGGTTACTCCCACAGAGGTTCTTTGAGTGTGACACAACATTCAATCCACGCCCTCCATTTTTCACGCTCCAAATCAACGCTCCAGATCTCTTCCTCTCGCTCTTCAACTAGGACGGCGCCACAACGACCCTTTTCGGTTTTTTCCCCTCTCAGGTTCCGCTCCCTAACCATAAAATAATATAAATAAATAAATAAATAAATAAACTTATTATTAAAACAGCTTCATTGGATTAGAATACTGAACATTGCTTCTCTCTTTCTCTCTGTATCAAACCTCTTCTCTTTCTCTCTTTTCTATTCTCCCTTCTCTGTTCCTTCCACCTTTCAAACCGCAACAAAACGAGGTAGTGACAGAATTCAAAGTTTTTGCCTCTGCTCAAGCAATTCTGGTTTATTTATTGTTTTTCAATCAATCTTAATTGAAAAAATGGATGATTCAAATTTGTTTGTGTGTATCAGTTTTATGGCGTTGGTCCATGGCCATGTGTATATTTTTGTTTATAGATATTAATAATAAACGATATTTGGTTTATGAATGAATTTTAATTTTGGTGGTGAAAATTTGGAATTAATGAATGGTGATGTTTGGTGGTGTGGGGGAATAGGTGGAGGTGGGATTTTTATTATAGTATTTAGGTGAAATGATTGGGTTTGGGTTTTTTGGATTGGGATTGGGATTGGGATTGGAGTGAGTATGGTCAATGGTGTGGTTAGTGTTGAGCTTCTTTTCAGCGCTGAAATAGCGGAGACGGAGTCTTTGTGATTGTGTGGAGAATATTTGATGCAAACCTTCGTCCTTTCAAAACGAAGCGTCCTTCCACTTTTTGAGGAATCAGCCCTTCACGCCCCCCGTTTACTCTTTTTCTTCTTCTTCGTTTTCTTCGTTTCTCGTTCGTTCTTTCACTCTTAAAATCATGTTCGTTTTTTGAGTTTTCTGGTTATTTAGAATAGGATGTTTTTGAGGATTTGGGGTTATGTGATTCCTCGTAAAAAATGTTGCTTTGCTTTTTGACCGGTCATGGTTCGTGACGGCTGGGGTGCGTCGTCATCTCATCGTGTATTGGTTTGCTATTTTCTGTTTCACTTCGTTTTTGAATTGGTCTGGATGAAGGTTACTGCTTCAGGTTTTTTGTAATGTTCAGAAGTTAGAGGAGAATCATCACGCTTAGATGATAGGTTCGGACCCTGTTGGTTCACGGGAAAGTTAGAAAAAAAAAACTCTGTTGGAGTTGGAGAGCCTTTATTTTAATGTATTTCTTGGAACTCTAACCATATGCGATTAGATTTTATATGTTTATCCTGTTAAACTTATTTTCTGCGTATTTGTTTTATCCCTGTTAGCATTTCGTATTTTTTTTATAAATGCAATACTTTTCGATATTACCTGTTATTTCTTAACTTTTTGACATGTTATTCAATTCACTTGCTTCGGTACAGTTCAAATTCCCTGAGCATGTATTTGATTGAACATGCATGATTTAATAAATTGATTCTGCTGAGTCTACGATAATATTCTGAGAAATAAAGGATGAATTTGGCGTGAGAATAGCTTTAGTATTGTAACAATGTTTCACATTGATTGAATTTTCTAGTCAGAGCTTTCTGAGTGGTCACTGAGATTGGCTGCTTTTAGCTCCTTAACACACCACGATCATGTTGACAATCATTGTCTTATGAGACCCCTGTTTTATCTTATAAATTGCTGAAAATATTTATTTTTCTCCCTTTCACTTAAATGGTATGGTATATAAGACTAGTTTGTAACGGTTTTGTAGATATTAGTTAGGAAATTGGCCTATTCCTTGATGGTATCTGAACCCAAATTTATAGACCAAGGGTGTATGTAGTCTCTTGCCCAGTCTATATGTTGTTGCTTGAATTGAGTTCGGCACATAAGTGATTGCTATCAACATACTTGAAAAATTATAGTCTTATACAATATAGATTAAGGTTTTGACAATCGTGTAGCTTGTTGGAACTTTTTATGATCTAATACACTACGATAACTTGTTGCAGATTTGAAGGGAGTATGCCATTGATGGATGAATATTCTGGTAAAAGAGCCATTGATGGGATGGTAGTCCCTAGAAAGGGGGTGGGCCATGTGTTTAGAGACACTGCTAATGCTAAAGATCGAAATGGTCAGGTGTGCAGCCGCCTTACTTGCAGTAGCAGAGTCAACACTTCTAAAGGTGCTCAAATTGGTTCTTCTGAAAAAGGAAAATCCTTGAAACCTTCTATTCAATCTTCTTCTGCTGGAAAGGAAGCAGTTGGAAGCTCCTCTAGAACTTTTCCCAAGACTAGTAGCCCTGGAAAACCGCTTATAAAACCCCGGAAAAAACCATCATCTCAGTTAGAGACAGATTCATCTGAAACTAGTAGTGTATTGGATGAGTCAGAGGTTTCAAAAGTCGCCCCTTCCCCTGAAAAAAGTCAGAGAGGTCTTCAAGCTGAAATGGAAAAGACAGTGTCTGGTAGTGTCATGATGGAAGTAGGAAGCTCAAGTGTGGTATCCAATTCAAGATCTCGGAGGAATTTTCATCCAAAGTCTGGAATTAGTGGTCAGGAAATTAAAACCACTGGTCCAGTGATGCGTGCAGGTAGCAGTAGGTATGGATTGAGGAATCTCAAATGCAACTCTATTTCTGATGTCCTCCCTGCCGGCTGTTCACCTTCAGATTCAACCCTTAACAGAAGGAAGGAGATGATAAAAAAGAGGAATTGTGAAGGGGAAGGTAGTTCGTCTGCTAGAGGGAAGAAAATGAGCGGGTCTTCATTAGAAGGACGGAATTCTGGTTCCAGAAATGGCATATCCATTTCTGATTCAAGAATATCTAGGAATACTCCTCCTCACAGGGACAGGTCAGACAGCAACATGGCACCAGTTAGAACTCGAAAATCAATTAGTGGTCATGCCAGGGGAAGGCTTTCCAGCCAAGCAAATGCCAATCCCGTGTCACCCAATCACTCCCCTGTCATGGTACCTTCTTTGCCTCATTCTGGTGGTCGTAATGCTTCTGGTGTATCACATCGTACTTCTGTAGATAGTTCCTTAAGTTGTCCTAGCTCTCACAGTAGACCAGGTACTGGCAGTGAGGAGTTATATGGTGTTATGCCTGGCTCTCCTTCAGAATATGGGCTCACTCATTCTATAATGAATCTGGATAGCTTTCGACGGCGTTACAACGTGGATAGTATTGCTGAGGTAATTTTCACTACTAACATGAATATTACATTTTATTTTATCATGAGCTTTGGTTTAAGTTTATAAAATTAATTCTTCATAATTTATTTAGGTATTGTTGGCACTTGAGAGGATTGAACAAGATGTTGAGCTAACACATGAGGTAAATCCTGACTAAAAAAATCATTTGACAAAATGTACCAGTTATTTGATTCATTCATTTGGCGTCTTTGCAGCAAATTCGTTTACTGGAATCCAACTTGTTCCTTACTGGGCTTAACTTCTACGATCCGCATAGAGACATGCGATTGGACATCGATAACATGTCATATGAGGTTCGTTAATGTCATAAGTTGCTACAATACGGCTTGCTATATTTGTTAGCTTGTTTCCTCTTTTTTCTGATGATATCTACTGTGGCTTGATAGTTCTGTGATTACTACAGATTTGAATGAAAATATGCTTCAAAATACATGTTATTTAAGCAACATAGAGTATTATAACGTATCTTAAATGCTGTTCATTGGTAGTACGTTACTTCAACTTGTGAGGGAGTGATTTGAATTTAACTGAATTGCCGGAGATGGCTTTGAGAAGGGATTTTCTCTTTGTTATTGCATGCGGATTTTGTCTATATTTTATTTTCTAATCATTCTCACCTCCCAAAATTCTCTGGAAATGACAGCAACTTCTGGCTCTGGAAGAGAGGATGGGTTCTGTGAGCACAGCTCTAACAGAGGAAGCGCTGTCAGAATGTCTAAAGAAAAGTTTCTTCCAGTCTTCACCCTCTGGAAATGCAGTCAACAGTTGCAAGGAAGCCAAGGATGACACCAAATGCAGCATCTGCCAGGTACTTTTCACTAGTTAAATGGAGTCTTTTTGCACCTTTCATGGCAGAGAGTGTGCCATTAAGCATCATCATGACTCTAAGCTTTTCTCCATGATGGATTTATGATCTACCTGCATCTCCTGCGGGATTTCATTGACAATATCATAAAATTGATATTTGATTCCAGCAGAGCTAAATTAAATGTTGGTTGGCAAAAGGGTCTGCCACATTCTGTCCAATTGAAACTAGTATTTTTCTTTTGGTGTAAGGTTTATATAATCATTTAATACACACGTGTCCATTCATTGCAAAAAGGAATTCTGGACCAGCCGTAGCCTCTGAAACTGATATGCACTTAATTGACTTGATTTGTAGGAGGAATATGTGGTTGCGGATGAATTGGGGAGTTTGCATTGCGAGCACATGTATCATGTGGTTTGCATACAGCAATGGCTTCGGCTGAAGAACTGGTGCCCTATTTGCAAAGCATCTGTGGTACCTTCAAATTCATCCCCATCTCAATGATTCAATCAATTGCAATGTTAGGCCAGACGAGGGAGACTTATTTCTTTGTACCCCCTCCTTCTGTTCATTTTTTTCTTCATCACTTCTGTACAAAATGCAGTTGGTATTTTACTTATTTTTATTGCTCTTTTGTACATAGCCAATATTTTCATCCCTCTAATACAATAATCCAAGCCAATGGCTTGATAGACTGAAACTTCTATGTTAAGCTGCTGGTGCAATATCTTCTCTTACGTTGTTTTTTATTTTTCCAGTTCATTTAAGAAGCACTAAAGAATTTAAAGGAAAAGTAAAGTGTAGGCAAAAAAGCTGTTCTCTTTCTTTCATTATAATTCAACGTGTATTGCAAGTAAGGAGTTTTGCAACTTTTCAAAACCTGATGTTTAGGAATAGAGGAACTAAGCTTTATAGGTATCTTCAGTTTTCACCTAATAAAAGAAGTTTTTGGGATCTTCTCAACTGAATTTAAAAAATAATAATACTAATAATAATTGCTTGAGACAAGGGATTACTAATTTACTAAACAGGTAGAAGAAATAGTTTTTTTTTTCTCATTGAAAGTGTGAAAGATTGATAAAAGAATTAACAAATATAATGTTTTTATTAGAATTAGAAACTCTAATGAAAGATAGGGTTTCTCAAATGGGTAGGTTCATTACTTAGTTGGATTAAAAATAGTGAGTAAAAGGTTCAACCCATGGATGTCTGATTAAGCGGGTTGACACGTTAATTCATATAAAAATAAAAAGTAGTTTTTTAATCATTCTCGAATATTAAAATTTGTAGGATGGAAATAATGTTGACATTTTTTGGACATTAAAATTTGCATGATTTCAAAATTATAATGAAATTATGATTTTACGGTTCAAAGATTAAAAATAGATTTTTTTTTAAAAATAAATAGGTTGCAAGTTAAGTAAATCAAATCCAATTTGCAGATTAAGTAAGTACAATCCATTTTTGTTTATGATAAAAAAAAATTTAATTTCTATATCTAATTCAGCTCGAATATGTGACGAGTCGAATTAGTTTAATAATTTTTATCTACTTTTACTCCATTTTTTCATGTCTAAAAGGATGTAGCTTTATATTAGTTCAACAATTTTTATCTACTTTTACTCTATTTTTTCATGTCTAAAAGGTGTAGCTTTATATTTTTTTTAATGATACTTCATTTTTAATTTTTTTAATCATGGTCTTTGACAATACGATAATAACAATATTTTATATTTATGTAATAAATAAGTTCAATATGAAAGCTCAGTGTAAACCCAACCATAAAAAGTCTTATTAGGAATTGATATCTAAGATTCATGTTTAGAACCATAAAAAGTCTTATTGGGAATTGATATCTAAGATTCATGTTTAGAACCATAAAAAGTCTTATTGGGAATTGATATCTAAGATTCATGTTTACAATGTTTGATGATGTCTATGTCCGACTATAAAGAATTTTTCATTTTCAACCATTCACTCATTCACTATGTGAACAAAAAAAAAAATCTGAAGCAGTCAGGGAGAGAGATTTGTACGGAAAGATGAATATCTTTTTCGCTTTTGTATCTTCCAAATGAAAGTTGATGAAAAGGACAAGTCGGTGGGATAGAATGAGAAATGAAAGAAAGTGTACAGATTTTATTGATACGTACACATGAAATGATGTAAAAATGTGCAGAAAAATAACAAAACCCAGCATTTTTAATTTACATTCTAAACAATAAAGATGAATGCGATTATATGATTAATCAGAATTTTAAGCTTTCATAACATTTTGTTACTTCTTCCTTTACTCTTATTCCTGTAAAACTAAACTACCAATATTATCGGTCATTTTTTTTTTCTTTTACAATCTGCTTGTATCTCTTTTTTTTATTCTTTTATATATTATCAAGTGGAACTTAAATCTCTTTATATATTTCAATTTTGCTTATTTATTTACAGTATCCTTTCTCTTTCTTTATAAATTTCATACTTTTAAAGAATTTTATTTTTATTTAACTATTGTTCATGTAAAGTCGTGTATTTATGTCAATTTTTAGTTTCTATGCATTCTTTTGAATGTTATGTTAGCTCGTTGTTTGCCTTCTAGTCTTCTTGGTTGGGTATCAGTATTAAGGCATTTTGATGCTCAAATTAGAACAATAAATGTCCATGAAAATCTCACTTACATTACTTCGGAGTTGGCTATTTATACCCTTTTTCCTTTGTTTGGGTTTAATTGAAGCCAATCACCTTTAATTGGTTTGATTAGTGGGTTAATCAGGTTTAGTTACTTAATGTGGTCAAAATTGCTTCTGGTTCTTAGTGAGAGGTCCTCAGGTCTAAGTGTTTCCTTGGACCAAGTGGTCTCTGGATCAGGACGTGTTCCCATGCATACTAGACCAAAAGATGCATAGTGTAAATTATCATTTTCTAGGTTCTAAATTTAAATAACATTTGTTACTTTTGTGTCATTTATATTTTTACCTTTTATTCCCGTTTATTCTCTCTATTTATTATTTATTGGAAATTTTATTATGTTTCTTGATTTTTAAAAGAAAGACTTAAATAACATTTAAAAGGAAAATAAGAGAGTATTAAGCACTTCCAATTACTAGATAACCAATCTATTCAAACAAGTTTGTCTAGTATTTAATGACACAACTTTTGCATGTGATAAGTAATCCATAAAACCTCAAATTATATATATATATATATATATATATATATATATATATATATATATATAATTTTTAACTTTTTTTATATTTACTCTTAAAACTTCATAAATTTGTATTAAACTTTCAATATCAAAATGCAAACTTAAGCGAATGTTTACTATAATTAATATATTTTCTTTACACTAATGTCTAACATGTTTTATACACTCTTTTAAGGTTTGATGTCATCTTAAGTATCTCAAATCAGATATATTCATAATGCATCACACCCATTCATAAGAAGTCATATATCATTGATATAACATATTATATATATATATATATATATATATATATATATATATATATATATATATAAAAGTCAATTCATCATGGATCATATACCCATAAGGGACTATCCATATGGTAATAATAAAAATATCATACATTAATCATATATCTCAAAATATATAAATTAACTATAGCATTTTGTATATTATTATCATCATCAATAATTATAATTGAACTCAAGTATACAAATTCTTACATGCATATATCGTTTGAACAAGCTTCTCTTGCTTAAACAACTTCATCCTCCATAATCGGGATAGGTCATTCTTAGTTGAGCGAGATAAGTCCAGAAAAAAGAACTAATCTTTATCACATCAGTTGCATTGAAATGAATGGAGAATAATGAATGTAATTATTCAACATCGCTTAGATATCATTTCAGTGGTGATCGCTTCAAACATCAGTTATGTTTGCCAAAATCAACAAAAATGGAATGACAAAATAAATGAGGAAATTAATACAATACAGATGCCCAAGAACCAGACATTAAATCAGTTGCATTGAAATGCGCAGTCTCAAATTCAACATATAACAGAGTATGTGACCACAGACAACTGTTTTTTGTATGAATACTTAATATTTGAATTAGCGTAGCAAGAAACACGCAAGAATGAAAACATTTCATATTATTAACCATGGCCTACCGCTACTGGTTACACTCAGTCAATATAATTTAGGAGAACATGAAATGCATTGCATGTTTTCGTTCATCTTGATTTTACGTTTTATCAAGACATAGCTTAAATTTTTACTCAACTGACTATGGACTATTCAAACTTCAATAATTTAATGACAATATAAAAGTAAATATCAGTCAGAAGTAGAAGAAAACTCTTCAAAATTAAGCATGTAAAGAAATTTATGCATAGATGGTTTGGATCTTAAGAGTATGCTTGTTCCACTTTATACAGAGAGTGCATCTCACCTTATTCAGTGATCAATATAAATATTCATAACAGTCAACAAGTACAAAATACACAGCAGAATAGCACACTAAGGTCTTCGAGAAAACAGAGTACCCTGTTATCCACTTCATTCAAATTGAGACTTTTGGAAACCATTGTCTCAACTCAACTTTGATAAATTAGTACATGGCCAATCATGCCTCGTTCGAACAGAAAGTTTAAAAGTACTAACTGAGCTGACACTCAACAGAAACAACAGATTAGGTGAAAGTAGCTATGCAGATGTTTAAAGTTCAGTCATATATATGTTGTACGCAAATTTTCCCAAACCTAGGCTCTCTCCCTTTGGTTGTGAGGATGGGAGAGGAAGAATGAAGATAGAATTAAAATAGGGTGTTTGGTAAAAGATAAAGAGGAGAAAAATAATTTAACAAAATAGTAAGACTCACTAATCTGTTTATACTCTTCTCTAATCTCTTCAACCAAACATATCTAGTTTCCACTTTATTTCCTTGTCTATGTTCACTCTAACTATTTATTTCCATCTTACATGTTTCTCTCATCTCTACCAAACATCTTCTTAGAGTAGGTTTGGTAGCGAGGATGGGTGAAGATAGAATTAAAATAGTGTGTTTGGAGAGAGACACAGAGGAGATAAATAATTTTTAAGATAGGACTCAATGTACTATTTCTCACCTATTTCTACTTATTTCTCTCCTCATTTCTTTATTTTTCTTCAAAGAAACACCTTTAAATTTCCCTTTATTTCCCCATCTATTTCCACTCCACCAACTTATTTCCATCCAACCTATTTTTCTCTTTACTAAACAAAACAATGTAATATAGTCTCTACAATGCTGCACTGAGGGCTTCGACAAATCTTCTACCAGTTACCTGAATTACCTTGCACCTGTAGAAGATTGAAAAGATGGCAGACACAACAACCAATCAGATCACACATGGCTGCTCAAAGTTATAAGAAATAGTGCAAATAAAACCCTGCAACTATATTCTAAACACAAATCTTCCCGTATTTTTTTGGTCCAGAAAATTTTTTTACGTTGTATCAGTGATAGTCACAACCTAGAAGAAAGAAAAGGATAATTGTTCCTAAATATTCAAGCAGTAATAATGAACAAGGAAACTTCAATGATCCTTTAGCACTGAAATCAAATCAGTTTCAATAATTTAGCCTTATAAGGATTGCATATTGCACCATACCATCCAGCAGTCCTCCTTTGTTATTTACTACGGATATGGATTACTGTCACTGGCATTAACACTTAGCTCGGTGTCCACAGATATAAATTATGGTAATAAGGAGACAAAAAAAAAATCCAATCAAAATAAGTAATTACTCTCCCATGTATCATCAAACAATAGTGTGTTCAACGCATGATCAAAAGGAACTTCAGCTAAAAATGAACCATAAAACAATCAGTACCTTGTGACAAATTCAAGGTGATTTTCTGCATTTCCTCCAAGTGTGATTCCAACAGGAGAAAAAAATACTTCCAAAAGCACATGTCGAGAAATTTGAGTGAACAATAGCATATAAACAGTTAAAAATGATTAAATGTTGAATGAATTTGAAAATTCAACCACCATTGCATTGGCATGTTGCAGCTCAAACATGTTGAAAATTTTATTTTCCACTGAGCTGTGAATGTTCACTGATTTTATAAATTCATGAAATTATCTTTCATATATCGTGTAAATTGCATCGTTATCTAGTTGTAACAAATAGTAGAAAATCCAGATATGGCAAGATCATGATTATAAAGTCTCTTTTTTTCTTTGTCCCTCCACAGCATTCATAATCATAACCGACAAGCAACAAACCATTTGCAAGTAACCTCCTTCAATATGTCTGAATTTGCACAACTAATTTACAGGCACACCAGATTCTCTGCAAAACTTTTGCTTAACATGCCACCACTTTTCAATAACACGACTGTCAGTATAATAAAATATGATATCATATACACAAACATATATAGGAATTGAAATCTTCCAATTATATAAGAGAATTGAATGTAGACATCTATTATTTTCTTCAGCTTTTCCTGTAGAACTTTCATGCACCATACGCCTACCCTGCTTTTAGTTCCAAAAGTTCTTAGATTACAATCAAATCACATATGCCACTAAGACCAACAAATGTAAAAGCAACTTTTATCGATCAAAGTTTAACAACTTCATCAAAGTGGTTAAAATGGTCAACTAATAAAAGGAGAAAGATGACTACATTCATTCAGACTAAAACCAGAGATAGTGAAATATCAATCGAACAGGATACCTGATAGGGCATTCATGAAAAGAAAAAACATTGTACATTACACTGATGAAAAGATGTGTCAAATTTATAAATCTCACATTTTATTGAAAATAACAATTACAGTCACCAAATTAATTTGCACGAAAAACATAGGGTAAGTTACAGATCTACACAAGACTATAAAACAAAAACACTACTTTGGGTTTGATGAATTGGGACATAGGGACTTCAACCATAAAACTAAAATGACCAGGAAATTTTCAATAGATGTTAATGTGTTATTGATATTGAATTTCAATCAATCCTCAGATTTTAAAAATACATACAGAGCGACCCTGCAGCTCTTATACAAGTCATACTTCCTTGAACCCAGCTACACAACAGTATCCCTGCAAAACTTCCTTAGTTCTTTCTTTTCTCATTGGCTGTAACGCAAACAAAAGCCTCGACATCTCTAGCAATGGCAAATACAGCCAATATAAATGCTAAAAACATACAACAGAGCAACCAATCTTGGGTTTGATTTGATGGTACCCTTGGTTGCAGTTAAATAAATCTTTGACCTATTCGAGCCCTACAAATAGCAGAGAATCCAGAGATAAGATACTTTGAAGATCAAAATCAATATTTCATCTTGAAAGGGCTAGAAGAATCTATTTGTCACCATCCGGCTCATACCAACACAGAACAGGACCACTGATCAACCATTGCTGAGCCATCAGAACTAGAAGACATTTTCACGAAGGTTTTATTCTTCAAACGATTGCATGGATATTTTTTCCAACCACAGTGGCCAATCTTCTCCGAGTTGCTGTGGATTTAGTTCCATGGCAACTTTAAAATCATGCAAAGAAACTAAGCATGCTGGTTTATGTTCTGACACAGCTTCTGCTGCACCATCACACTGCACGTGTAAATGATTGTTTGGCCACATGCCATTGATGACCTTACCCTGCATCTGCTGTTTGGGGGCAGGGGTCTTCCTAGGCTCATTTGTAGACCTAGCTCTAACTAAATCGACACAAGACCTGATCAACCGTTTCAAGTAGACATCCAACATATTATTCAACATGTTTGCACATTCCATAGAAATGGCTCCAAGACCTTGTACTGCAGCAATCTGATCCATGCGCCTCCTGAGTGTTTCTGTATCAGACAACCTGCCACTGTCACAACAACTATCAAAATAGCCAGCACTACTCACTGGCAATGCTTTGCGGGCTCCTCCTACACTTGCTGAGCAGTAAGGAATCCCAAGTGGTGCTATCAAGGGACTTTTAGAAAGACCCAAGCGATTTAACTGATCAACTTCTTCCCCATCTTCAACAATTGACATTTCAGCTGGCCCTTTCCCATGTATTCTTGGCTTTTCTACAGGTCGCCGATCAGCATCTCCTCTTTCATACTCTGGTAGCTCAGCAACAGCTTGAAGATGCTGCATTGGTCTCTGATAATCGCAAGGAGTAAGAATTCCATTCTCCATATCAACCTTACTACCACAATCATCTGTACCCATGGATTGATGAGAAACAGAATCAACCTTCCCATTTGGTCCAAGAGGGCTTGGTCTATCTCTCAGCTTCCGCTCACGTATGCCAGGCCTAACCTTAGGGGATACCGGCAAAATCCCATTTGACCAAACGGGAGCTTTTTGATTCTGATTGTGGAAGCTGCCAACACTCTGTTCGTGCCCATCTTCTCTACCAGCAGATATGTCTGAAGCATGTTCTCCAAACTTCTGGGGACCTGACGGATGAATTGACGGTGGGATCTTGGCTTGGCAGGCATTCTTCAATATTGACTTTATAAAATGGTTGTGCAGTGGAAGATTTTCCCTCCCAAGCACTCGGAAACAAAACTTGTCAAACTCAGTCTTGCTCAGTTTCTGACTCAAAAACCTGTTCAAGCAATAAAAGTACCGCTTTGACTTATCCGCTCCAAGCTTCTTTACAATCTGTGCTTTCAATTCACCCAAATCAATTCTTGAGCTCTGCTGGGGTTGCATTTCTCACCAACAGATTCACAAAAACACCCAACAAATAATAATAAAAAAAAAAAAAAAAACCTGCAGAAGCCTCAATTTGAACCAAATTGCAGCTCTTTTCGTTTCCAAATAACACTAAACTTCCCCTCCCCCATATCAAGCTTATTCTAATTCCCAAATCAGATAATTACAATTCGTACATATATCAACACCAGATGTGTGAGTGATACTAATGGCAGAGTAACCCACAGTAAAACTTGCAATTCTGCACAAAAATAGGGTTACCCTTACGCCCCGAAAAAACCCAAATTCAGCAAACGAACAGAACATGCAATGCAAAGCCAAATCCCATCTTCCTCCAACCCAAACCCTAGAGATCAAACAGCAACAAAACTCCCCGACTCCGAGCACGAAAACCCGCAAATCAAACTCAAATCCATTGAATTTAATGGCATATCAAAACCCTAAGTTTGAATCACCAAACCCGGGTCCAAAACACCATTGTCGTGTCGAACAACGCGAAGCGAACATTACACCACTGCACCAATTTAAACCCCCATTGTTTCGCCGAATTCTGTGCCTTCGAACTTCGAATTTCGAAATTCGAAGTAGATGGGAAGAGATCAAAACTGAGGTGCCCCCAAAAAAAATAGGAAGCGAAACCAAAGAAACGAAAAAATTCAAATTGCAATGGAAGGAAGCACAATGAAGAAGAAGAAGAAGAAGAAATACTTAGTGTTTTAGGGAAAAACAAAGTAGTTATACATTGATTGAACTCTGACCTTCGCAAAGTTCACGAATTGCTCACAAATCTCGAACCTCACTCACTGGGTTTCAATCTTCCAAGCTTTGCCTTTGCCTCTCTCTCTTCCTTTTTTTTTTTCTTTTTTTTTTCTCCAATTTATTTATCTTTTATTTCTAATTGTTGGTGATTTTATATTGAGTTTTGTTTTTCTCTTTCTAACTCGATCTGCTAATACTATGTTTCTTCTCTTCTCTCTCTTTCGCACTGGTCATTCTTAAAACTGGGTCTTTTCCTCTTTATTTTAAAAATATATATGTTGTATTTATTTATATTTTGTTAATTAAAACTATATTTTTATACCTGCATAATAACATGGTCTAAAATTATTATTTGTTATTCTAGTTCCTTTTCTTTATATGGTTATTTATTAAGGGGAGTGTGTGTTTATAATTTTGTTTACATTGCATCGAATAAGCTGATAAAAAAAAAACATTGCATCAAATAAATTACTGTTTTATATGATTAATTATTACGATAAGAATTAAATATCTTTAGCAGATAGAGCTAAGTTAAAACAAGAGTAAGTGGAAGTGAGCCAAAGAAAAAAAATGAATTATAAGAATAATAAATAAAATGCATTTTCAAATAAATAAATAGTTTTGAATGGAAGAATGTATTTAAAAAAATAACTAATTTTGTATTTTGATAGAAAATTTTACAATTTTTTATTTTGAAAACATTTAAATACATTATATTTGAATTGATTTTTTTTAATGTTTTGTTTGAATATAACGATTTAAATCTAGTGAATTGTTTTATTTAAATAAAGTATTTCAACTATTATCAAATTTAAAAAATTACTTAAATATTAAATAATTGTTAAAAAATAAAAAATATAATATTAATATCTTTTATAGTTAATCTTTATTTATATGTTTTTTTATCAAAGTTTCTCAAAAAAATTTCATAATGTATTTATAAACTTTTTGATAAACGAAATTGTTTTCAAATTATAAAATGTTAGATTTGATCAAATTCAAGAAAGATAGCATCAAGTTAAACTGATACAAACTTAAACCGAATTAGTTTGAGTCAAAATCAAATCAAACTGAGTTAATTTAAGTCCAACTTAAACCAAGTAGGCTCTCGAGGACCACTAAAGCCAAGGTCTATTATGTACATAAGTTGAGGTATTAAAAGTATAATTAACCTTAAGTTTTATATTACATAGGAAATCAAATATTTATCTTTCTTATATTACACCAAAGTCCTCTCAAATTACTAACTTATGTTGTACCTTTAAAGTACGTACCAGTTTCATCCTCATACTTTATAAAACAATTTAAAACATCTTTGATAACAAACAACGTTAAAGTGTTTCCATCTCTATCATTGCAACTATCTCTCTACAACATAATAATAATAAACAACGCCATTTTAAGTTTTCAATCAGGAATATTGGCCTGAGAGAATTGTTAGTCGTGTGTGAGGGATACAAAGGCACTTACTCCAACCATTGAATCATCAACCTCACCATCTTATGGAGCCAAGTTTGGAAGTAGAAGGAAGATCTTGAGGTCCTTTATTGTATCCATCACTAGGCTCATTATGTAACCTCAACAACCTTACCAACGTAACTATTCTCAGGGTTGTCCTCATAACCACCACCTTTAGGTCCACCACTGACAAGTTTATCACCTATACTTCCCCAACACCAAACTTATCACCATTAATTCCACCTTTATATCAAACTTTAGGCTTGCCACCATCAAGGTCATCACCTTCATGATTGCCTCCAAAATCATTGGGTCTACCACCTTTTGATTCATATATATCAAGTTGATCATGCTTGTTGTTAGCTCTATAGCCATTGGCTTCGGTGTCAGGTTTGTCACCTTCGCTATATAAAGAGTTGTAAAATAGAGAAAAAGACACTCAATCCAACAATGTTTGATTACTTGTAAGAAAAAAGATCCAATTATACATCACACAGACGTTTGATTTGTCACGTTGAAAAGAGTTCAACGTCATTTGTCACCAATGATGTTTTTTTATTAAGTGTAATGACAAAATTAATACATACCTTAAAGTAGGAATGAAAAAATTAGTCAATAGTTTGGGAACGATACACATGTTTAACCCAAATAATAAAATGTGTACCCTATAAACTATTTTTATTCAAAAATTGAGGTTTATGCTTCTTGAAAGTCAATAAACCACTTGAATAAAACCAGAGATATAATGTAACAAATCAAATTATTCATATAATATTGTTTTGTTATCTAATTAACGAAGTGCTTCAATAATTGAAAGCATGTACACATATTACTAATAACAATAAGATGAGTTTTAAAATAAATGTATGTCTTATATGTACGTGTGTATACTCAATTAAAAAACTAGACATTATTTATATTTATAATCAATCAATTGTTACTTTTACAACTTTTTAATTTTCACCTTGAGCTTATTAACTTTTGGAAAATATTCCAATAATGTATATGTGTAGTCATAGTTCTCATTCTTTCATAAATGATTTTTTTTATACAAAATGAATTGGGAAAGAAATGGATTCTATTCACTTTATACTCGCTTAATTAGTATATTTGTTGTAAGGAGTTTGGTGGGAAAACACAAGCAACACTCTAATATTGTGTGTTTTCTCCATGATATAGACATTGCCGCACATGTTGTGTTTGTAATTAAGAAGGAGAATGAGTACTCGTATTTTGTGCCAATTAGTGTAATGCGATATTTGAAGAGAAGGAAAGCTTGTGATTTGGAGCTTCATTGACAGTGGAAGACAAAAGACTACTTAACGGGAAAGAAACCAAATGTATGTACTTTTAGTGTCCGGTTCAACTTTCCAACATAACTTTAGTGACAAAAGTTCTTGCTTGTTGAACTCACTATTATTCTTTTGCTTAATATATTTTTTTAATTTGCTACAAATAAATTTAATAAATGTAAAGAAAATGATTTGTTGTAATGTGATACTTTTATGAAAAACTTTTGCATCCATGTTGTTTGACATATCTAATGTGTTCTACGATATTTTAATACATGGTTCTAACCAAACATAATAGTACTACTATTATTTACAAAATGTCATAACTATAATGAATTATTATTAGTTGACTTTATACTATTAATGTTATTGATATCTATTAATAGAGTTAGATGTGTTTTCGCTTCCTTCATTTTTAGTGAAAATTAGAATTAGTATCTTTTCAAAATTTTGAGTCAATTTAGCTTCCAAATTTTAGAAATATGTGAATTTAATTATTTTAACAATTTTTTGTTAAATTTATTTAACATTTTAAATGTGTTTCATGTCATTTTACTTACGAAGACCAATGATCATAAGTCCATGAACATATAGATATATTCACAATAATATTTTTTAATTCTTCACTAAATTGAGTGGGAGTATCAATAATCTCATTAGTTAAAAAAATGCTAAAAGTAATTTTTTTATTATGTTCTTTAAAATGATAATGGTTTTTAAAATGATGATTCATGTTCTTCATGATTTTTTTTATCAGCAAATAAAACTATAAATACGAGATTAAGTTTTTCTCATAAAAATTTAATATTCTATTTTTTTTTCTACACAATGTGCTTTTATATTTCTTATATTGATATATATTTTCTTTGAATAAATATAAGCATTGAACATCGATGAAAATATGTGTTTTGTTCTCAATGTAATAACTCATACAATTATTAAAAATAATAATTTTTCCTCTATAGTACAAGTAGTTTTCATCCACACAACTTCTAGTACAACAAGTATAAGTAAAAGGCTTTCGAAAAACTATCATGGCCACCAAGAGGTACTTATTCAACCCATTTGCCACCCTTAAATTAAGAAACAACATTTTAAGAGAATTAAAATTTCTTATCACCTCTCAAATTACATAAAAACAACGCAACTCTTGATTTTTTGGAGGCACTAAATTTAAAAAGTTCCAGAATATCTTATTATCATCTTATCAAGTTTATAATTTAAAAAATTATTAATTTGATTTTGGTCAAAGTGAATTATTATAACACTATCTTTCTAAATAATCTTGTTCAGAAAAATCTGAGTAAAAGTATCTTTTTTATAGATTAATAAGAAAGTTATAGACAAACTTAACTCATTACCGTCTGATATAATTTAAAATTATCTTATTTATTGTCAAAGATGATATATATAGAAGCAAGTAGCAGCAATTTTTTTTTTTCACGAGCAATTAATTTACGGGAGTTTTTATTTTCTGACATTTTCATATTTTTCTTCCATCTTTTGTCAATGCGAAAATTTTCACCATGCCTATAAAATGATTTTGGATTATATGATTTGAATTTTTTAATATTAAAAAAGTTTTCAAATGGCATAATCTGAAAATGATTTTTTATATAATTTTTTAATTATACAATTTAAAAATTATTTTTTATTTTCAAATTATTCAATTTAAAGTTTTTATTTTTAATTTTTGGATGTATAATTGGAAAGTCATTTTATATATAAGAAATAATTTAAGTTATACATTTCATAAGAAACTTTTTTATAAAATATTTTAAATTATATAATCCAATAATATATTTTAAACCGTTTAATCTGAAAAATCATTTTTTTTTATTTTGAATTGCATAACAAACAACCTTTTTAATGTTTTTCTTTTTTAAATTTCACAAAACTTTCTTCCTTTACATTCATAACACAATTGATAGATAACACATAGATAATGATGGAAGTAGAGCTGTCAAAACGGATAATCCGGCCCGATCCACCAAGGGTTGATGATTTAGTGAGTCAATCAAACCCGACTCACTTTTAGTGAGCCAAAAAAATTCGAACTCGGTCCAGCTCACCACGGGTTAGCGGGTTAAACGGGTTGGCTCACGAATTCACTTAATTAAAAAAAATACAATTTTTTATTTATTTTTCAGTCAAAACTAAATTATAATTCTAATTAAAATCTAAATAAATTTTAATACAATCCAAATACAAACCAAAATCAACAAAAAATACATATTATTTATGTGTTGGCTAAAAAAAATCTAACATGACCTAAATGTAAAGCCCAACTTAATAAAAATACTCATGTAACCCTTTTATCTACGAGTTAAAATTTGTAAAAAAATTTCAACCCAACCCGACCCGAATCCATGGTGAGTCAGGTTGACTCGCAGATTCCAACCCATTTTGACAATGTCAGTGACACCAAGATAAAGAAACAATTTATTCTTTTAATTATAGAAATTCACATGAAAACTAGGAGGTACAGAAAGAAATGGCCCTAGCTTCTTTGTTTATGGGCTACATTTAGCATGACCCACTTGCTAGTAGGCCGAGCCCACCGAAGAAACTCATATCGGTATTTTATTTTTTTGTTTTTGGGTCGGCACTCACACTTATAGTGTGCCTGGTACCAGTTCGCACAGTGAAAGAAGGCATCGTTTGTGATTGAAATGGAGAGCGATGTGGAAGAATCTCTGCGGAAGAGGCCCAGAAAATATCCTTTCTCCGCCGATTCATCTTCTCGCAAGGTCTCTCTCTTTCTCTCTAGTTACGAAACTGTGTTCCAACTTCCAGGTATTGCTTGCGCATACCTGCAAACTGTAATATAACCGAGTGACTATAAAACCTAGTTTAGTGTTTTTTTTATCTGAATTTCACTATTAATCCCAATTGTACATAGGACTATACCTCATTGTAGAACGTTCTGGAACGATATGCTTGTTTGGTTCATCTTACTTCGTATAGGCTATCTTGATAGGTGCATGATTTCCTTCCCTAACGAAATCGTGAGGTTATTGATATAAAGTGGTTTTCTGACGTATTAAAATGATTTAATTTTACAAGGGTAAAGTTTCGGGTTAACGATCATTGAGAATTTACCCGGGGTGGGTTGTTCAAGTGTAATTACTGACTAGTTACTTGTAAATTGTAATTGTGACATTGTTTTACGCGGTTTGATGCTATTGAGTTGATTTTTTTTTTTGCTGGTTCATGATTACTTGTAAATTGTAATCGTGACCTTGTTTTACACTGTTTGATGCTAGAGTTGATTTTTTTTTTTGCTGGTTCATGATTGATAATTTATTTTTTCTTTTCTTTATGAACTAATTATTATTGAATAATGCCGCAGTTTGAACAATATCCTGGACGGCCGTTTGCAATAATTGGGGAAGTGGTAATGATTCTCACTTTCATGAGATTAAGTTTTAATTTGGATGAACATTTGAAGAAGTATTTTGTTAATTTTCTTTTTGGATTTCTTTCCACTGGCATCTTTTTTTATACTATCTGATTATTGACTTCTTGAGCATGGATAAGGGAAAGAACACACAGATGCAAGGCCAAAATGATTCTTTCCCTTTCGTTTTTCTTTTTTAGAGTGAAAATGCCAAATGGATATGGTAGGTCTAGAAGTTTCATCCCTCTAGTAAATGACTGGCCACTGGTGGGATTGGTTTTCTAATAGTTTTGGTGATCTCTGACCTGTAGCTAATCACATTAGCTAATAGTGCACTATTGTGGTGCTACAGTGGAGTAATGAAGGAGAGGCTGAGAGCAGCCTTGTGATGCCATGTGATTTAAATAATGAATTGGTTTTTAGTAGTGGTGAAGGCTTTAGCAATAGTTTTTTTTTTTTTGCAACATAGCAGTTGTACCACATTATAGGTTTCTATATCCTATTTTTACCCCTGTAAATAATATTGTATGTGAGTGTTAATATTGTGATTTCTCCCCCTTATTCTTATGCATTTTTGCTTTAGAAATGTAACCGAACTTGAATCCCTTCTTCATTAGCCATTCCCAAAAAAATTACTTTTTTGTCCACTTGCACTTTACAGGACATTTTTTTGTTCTTTTCTTTCTTATTCCTTCAGACTTCTTATTCACATTATGCTAATTTGTCCACTTGCACTTTACAGGACGTGTTTTTGTTCTTTTCTTTCTTATTCCTTCAGACTTCTTAGTTCATATTATGCTAATTTGTTATTTTTTCTTTATATTCATTTTAAAATTAATCATTTTTTTTTTACTTATTACTCTTAGAATTTGGGCTTAAGGCCTAACTCAACGCCTAATTGGTCTGTAGGATCGCCCAAGCTTTGTAAGGACTATATTAGCCATATTTCTAGTTGGTGTGAGATCTCAACCCCATCACACCCACCCAAGACTAAACATCCAGAGTGTCGCAAATATTGGTGATCCAATAATGGATCTTGTTATTTACAGTCTAGCATACTCTGATGGTAGGTTTGTAACGTGAGGACTGTCTAAGCCTTAAAAGGATTACTATGGCCATTTTTTGGTTGATTGATGATCTCAATTCCAACCTTCATGCCAAGACTATACATCTGGAACATGGACAAATGTGACCCAATAATAACAACGTTTAACGAAGACGAAGAATTGACATTTAGGGTTCACACATACAATGGTAGCCTAATAACCAATCTATATGGGATGGACTTCTATACTATTTTATGATTTGGTCTTAACTGAATCCACAAAACCATGTCTTTAAGGGGAGCATTATTCAATCCTTATCAGGAATACATTAACTATATTTCTAATTGATGAGAAATTTCAACAACTACTATGCTCTTAATATATGTGAGTAAACTATTATTTAGCGTGAATTTCTTCATTTTTGGTCTGAATATTTATATTTAGTATAATTTTATTGTTCTATAATTATAATACTTAAAATAGTGTTCATCCTACTTGTTTGTTGCTATCCACCAACACTGTGATCTAGTTGGTACGGGACTGCAATTCAGGTTTGATAACTATGAAGCTAAGATGATTGAACTTGAGGGTAAATGATTATTTGATAGAGCAAATCAAGTTAAACAAAATAACTGAGAGTTCATCCCCTCCTTGAAATAAGGCATGAAAGTTATTGGAAAGAGTTAAATGAGGGTGTGATTACACTGCTGCAATATCAGTTGTCACGACAGCAACTCTAAATTGTGATGCAATAAGTCATCATTGCTATACAGTGCCACTCTGCACTGCTTTGCTGCGACAGCAGCTGTTATGAGTGCTATTGGTTTCCTTGATTTGGAATAGTAATACTCGTTAGTTGCTACTATTGCCATCGCTTCCCTTGGAGAATAGATGTTCCTATTCTCTACTTGCACATAATTCTTTCAAAATCTGAATTGCACAATCTCTTGGTAAGAGTATTTGCAAGTTGACTTAGTGGAGGTACATATATACGGAATACAAATCAAACCTCAAGCTTTTCCTTGATAAAATGCCTATTGACGTCAAACCTCTGTTTCTATGCATTGCTAGTACTTTTTCTTTGCTGAAACTAAAGCTGAATTATCCTTTTTGTCAGAATTTTATGCAAGATGATGATAATCGATTGGAGATTACCCGAACTAGATGTAAGTCTATTATCTCACTGGCTTTATTTCTATTTTCTACATTACATATCAGTTATTCTATTCTTTCAATGACAGTTGGAAGTTTGCTTAAAAGACATGGAGATTTGACAGAACGTCTTGCCAGGTAAATCACTGTTGAAGATGCTGATTGCTTTTTTCTGTAGTACAATTTTTCATTGGAAAGTCATCAATGTGCAGATACTTGAACTGCAAATTAATGTGCATAGTATTATCTTGCTGATGCTTAACTTGTATACTGTGCCATTTTTTACTTTATTGGTTACTTGTATACCAGTGGGTGGGATAGAATTAGAAATATACTTGGTGTATTCAATGAGGAAACCATTGAAGTTCTTGGTCTTTTTACGTGAACATGCATAAATTAAGTTTGTGGTTGATAAGAGGGAAATTGGGAAGAATTTAGATAACTAGGGTGGATATTCAAAATTCTGTCAAACCATTTTATTAATTGTCCTAGTATTTTTAAATTTTTTGGCATTTATATATGTATAATGCAATGACTTTTTATATCTCAAACCTATAATCTGTAGTGGTCGTCTCACTGTCTTTTATTAAAGTTTTTTGGGCTGATTGATAAATGCTATATGGGTTTGATAACCGTGACTGATGCAAAGTCAGACCTTATGTTGCAATGAGATGTTGACATCAAAGCATGTGTGAACATTCCAGATTATTAGTAAGAAGGACTCTTCTATTTTTCATTTTTCTTTATAGATGTTTTATGTGTAATGTCTAACATGCTTTGAAAATGCTGTTCATGCAATCAAGGTGCATTTTGGCCACTAGAAGATGTTTAGGTCTCTTCCTCAGTGAATGTCTTGATGCATTCTATGATACTTTTAATACTGTTGTTTCATGGCATCCATTAGTTGTTGTATGCTGTGGTAACATAATCTTTTTAATATTGGGTTCACAGGGATTCGGACAAGATAATATTTGAACGTCTACAGAAAGAGTTTGAAGCTGCACGAGCTTCTCAAACTGAAGGTAGCTTTGACTTTGTTCTTTGGAGATTCTTTAATAAATTAGCTGTAGATAGTATATGGATCTGCCTGGTCTCAATTTTTTTTGTCATTTATTTCCTTTGTTGCACTCTAGTGTAGCTGTTATGATATTTGACCTTTTTGTCAATGGTTCCTTTTTTTCATTTTCAATTTACTGTTTTTTGTTCATTTATTATAAACATTCCAAATTTTTTGCTTTTTCATATGATGCATCCATTCAATATTTTCAAATCCCTATGGTTAAAAAGTAATATTTTTTATCATGGTAAGATTGATAATGAAGATATATATATATATATATATATATATATATGAGAAGCAAAGGCTAATCATATGCAAGATTTTCCCGTGAAATTTTAATTTTGTTTCTGTCAGAATAATTTAATATTATCTTCTGCGCAAAAAAGCTGTTTTCTGATGTATCCATCTGTAAACTGGTATCCTAAGAGTTTCTTTTTCTATTTCCTAGGACTTAATTAGTGCAAATGTTGACATTAATTTAGCCACTCAGTTATAGAAAGGGTATCGTTTGGCCCTCCACATAAATTTGATATTAATTAAGTCCATCTGTTATGGAAAGTAGCACCAATCTAACCCCTTAATCAGATTGTGATTTGTTGCTTCAATTTAGTCTTTAAACCAGAAGCTCCATCAACAGTTATCTCACAGTCTGCACACAAAAGGTCGACTTTAATATTGGTTTTCTTGATTGAGGAGCTAAGTTAATGTCAACTTTCTTTGGAGGATCAGATTGATATTTTTCCGTTATCATATATGGAAATGTAGTTGTTTATATTATCTTATGTGTATGACAAGCCTGTGTGCCAGAGGAGACAGCACTGACTGGATTGGGTTGAAACAGGGTAACCTTTAAAACATTGAATATAAATTGCAATAAGATTTTTCAGTGCCTTTGGCTCAACCCTGCATAAACATTAGTTGATCTTGGTGTTTACCTATCTATTGTTTGAAATATTACTGTTAAAATATCAAAATATTCACTATATATTTTATACCAGTAAGAATTGAATTGGATCCTAATGAAATAAAAGATCTTATACCTTGAATAAGAAAAGGGAACTGATCAGAATAAACGTTCTATAACTTAAAGCATTTTAAATAGGGAAGATTATTAAGACGTTAATCTTGGTTCAGTTGGCAATATATACTCTTTGACATCTGAAATACTGACCAACGTCTTTTGTTCATTCATTTCTATATAGATGTCCAGAAAATTCTTTGTTAACACCATTTTTTCTTGTAGAGATATGTTTAGATGGGGATGCGTGGAATGATGGTCTACTAGCTACAATAAGAGAGCGGGTATTAATTATTGTTTGCTACCTTCTTTATTTCACTTTTTTCTTATATTTGACCTTGGTGGTCTCTGTAATTATGAATTCTTTTCAGTTTCACTTTCGTTGTTTGCGCACTATCAGGTGCATATGGAGTCAGACAGAAAGGCAATGCATGGGGATGCTGACATATTGTCATGTCCTCATGAAAAAATTACATATAAAATTGGAAACAAGGTAATATTACATGGCTACATCTGCCTTTCATTGCAAATGATTTGTTTTTCAGTAAAAGATGTTATACTTGTAAAAGTTTTAGCATTGACTTCAAAGATTCTATACATTACCCCAAGAAGGGGAAAAAAGGCACAAGTGGCAAAGTAACAGATTAAAAGTTCGGGGTCAATTATATTTCAATTGTCTAAGGGAGAGAACCAGAAAACTGAAGTGCTTAAGAGGAATCGGGGGTGTGTTTTATGCTATGTTTAGAAACTACTAGTTTTTATTTCTGCAATCATGTAGTGAGGGTGGACAGAGCAGATCGCTTTCATTTTTATGCGTCTCTCTATTAACTTGTTATTGGATTGGAAGTTATTTATGGCTCCTCCTTGGTACTGTGCTCATGGGTTTTCAAGTTAGTCGCCTTTATGATGTGCAGTGTCTGACTTCCTTGCTACATTCTGTTTTTTCGTGTTTCTTGTCATATCTTGGCGTTCCTTGTGATATTAATATCTTAATTGTTGGTCTGTCTGAGTGTTTGAGATTGCGTATAGATTAGTTGGTATTCTGTCTTAACATTCGAATCAGATCATCATCTTTTAAATATTGGAATTTGGTTGTGTATTTGTTAGCAGGTAATTTGCTGTTTGGAAGGAGCAAGAATTGGTGTACAGTATGAAACATCGTATGCTGGTAATTGGCGATCAAATTTCTCTTGAATAACTTTTCTCAAGCACTACCATATTATTTGGCTCATAAGATTACATAAATAACAAGATAGAGGCTGGACCTTTTATATTTGCCCTTTCCTCCCGTTTTGTCTTTTTCTTTGCCATTAGGTGATGATAAGTGATATAGCTTGTTCATTTATTGCCAGGTGAACCTTGTGAATTTTACCATTGTGTGCTGGAGAGTAAGTCATTTCTTGAAAAAATGACTGTCCTTGAACACACCGTTCCATTTTTCCTGCCAATACGTGAAATAGAAAATGATCTCCTTTCATCCAATGCAATGGTAAAGGCATTTATATATATTGCCTTTACACTGTATTTCAATTTTCATTTTCTAATAACCATTGTTTTATTGATTTGCTTTCAGAAATTCATAGATCATGTTGGAGATCTATTGCAGGCTTTTGTGGATAGACGGGAACAGGTAGATTGTTCATGTATGTAATCATTATGAGAGTCTGATTCGTTTATTTTTGGAATACCAATATTTTGTCTTCACTATCCACATGAATTTGTTTTTATTTATGTGCAAAGGTTTACAGTTCAAATTGTCCGAATCGCATGAAGTTGGAAATGTACAAAATTTCCAGTGTCTTTTGTCCCTTGTGTGTGAGGACTATGATTGAATAATGTCTGCATTAGTGTTAAACGTTGGGTTAGAATAAAACTTTGACATCTGTCCCAGAATGTTTGAAGAATTTAATTAGAATGCTTTACTCAGTCATTCATTAGTGGTTTGTCATGTACAGTGACATTGTTGGTGACTTTTGTAATAATTAATTTAAAAGCCATATTTAGGCTATTTTTAATTGGCTGACAATGTACAAAATCTCTACATTGATAGTACATGAAAACAAATTGTGTTCTAAATAGAAGGCTTAATTTTATTTTCTCTATTAGTTTTATTTACTATTTCTACTATTAAGATTAAAACATGAATATTTACTAAGTATGCGCGAAAAGAAAAAATCTATCAATCATTATTTGAAATTTGAGAAATCTTTGCAATGATAAAGAACCTCTGCTTGTGATTTTTTCTATGTCTAAGTTATTCTGATACAAAAAACACGCATCTTTGTTTGTCTCTTGTGAATATCATGCAGGTCAGACTTATAAAGGAACTTTATGGAAATCAAATTAGAGAGCTGTATCATAGCCTTCCCTACCATATGATCGAACTTGTATTGGATGATTCTGATTGGTCAGTATCTTGTATTAATATTGTTTGTTTGGAACCATTTTTCTTCAAAGTTTTGGTAGCACTTAAAATTTTTCTTCCCTTCCAATTCAATCAATTGTAAATCTGGAGGTTATTATGCTTGAATAATGTAGTAAAATGTCAGTTGAGGTAAATTTGATGAAGCAAGTGATACTGGGGTAGTGATGTGCTTTTATTTTGTTTCCTGGACATTCTAAGGTGTGATGTGACGCTAAAAGTAAAATGTTACTAGTTTCTTTGTTAATATATATTATTCTTGGTTTATATATATATATATATATATATATATATATATATCTGTCTCCGTCTATATTTTCCTTCTATCAACTTTCTTATGCCAAAAATTTTGGTCATGTAACTGGGGTGATGGGAGAAATGGATCTTATGAAAGGAACATTTGTAGTTTTTACAATTTTGATTTGTTGGCACCTTAGTTAAGACAGTTCATTTGTTTTATTTAAAAATTATTAACATTTCTTTCTATGTCAGGTTTATGATTAAAATTTCCTGCAATGAAATTGGATATACATGCGAAGAGAAAAGCTAACAAAAGGTTAAAAGATATTCTGTGCTCAATCAATTTTCTTTTTTGTTTCAGCAAGGTGACAGTCAGCCTTCGATATGCTGATCTAATTTCGGTGCTCCCAACTCGAATATCAGTTCTAGCCTGGCCAATGTTCAATAAAAATACTACAGCAACTTTGAACAGGAAGGAAGATGGACTTTCTGGAAGTCATTCTACTCCAATTCGGTTAACCTACGCAGAAGATGCCTTACGAACCATGAGTTTACCAGAAGGTGCATTAACTTTATTTCTTTTCTTAAATCAGCTTTCTGTTCCGTATGAGCACATGATAATAAGTTAAAAATAAATTCTTTTATGTTGAAAACTTTATTTCATGATTTTGTACCATGTAGTTGTTGGACACACAATAGGCAGTTAATTTGTTAGAACATATTTATTTTTGGCTTTTTTTCATCAGTTGTTCATGTCCTTGTCGGATGTGTGTAGCTAGGTGAAACTATCACACGAATGAGTTCGAGTTCTCAAATTTTTTCATTGCAAGTGCTTTTATTTTTATGGGAGCTTCCCCCAAGTTTATTTTACAAGCCTGCTTCCGTGTTCTTATAATTGTGATGAGTATTTCTTCACTGCTCTCTACTGACAGTCCTCTCTATACTGACCTTTTTATACATTGCTTCCATTCCAGCATACGCAGAGATTGTATTAAACTTACCACAAGCGCTTCAGCAGACGTATCATCAAAAGGCTCCCGCATAGTCTAGATTCATCTGTAAAAATTCTTGGTAGAGATGTTAAATATTAGAAAAAGTAACTTCAAAATTGTTACCTCACAGGATGGTTCATTTTTCTGTACTGTTGTCAGTTAGCATTTGTATCTTGGCCCCTTGTGGCCTTGTTATTCCTTCAATGCCTACTCCGATGTCCTGTATAATTACTACGACAGAGCTAGGTTCATCTTTTCAAACTGTTGTCATTTATTTTTTCTTGTTTATCATAATTCAATATATGTAAAAGTTGGTTTCATACAAGTTCCATCTTTTTTACATGCCAAACACCATTTGCTAATCGTTTAAAATTGGAATTAGAATAAATTCTTCATTATGAAATAAGTAGCAGAATGCAATACTGCTACACTCGGGGTTTGGACGGTTGTGTTGTTGGCACTGCATGTTGTAATGCCAAAACTTGATTTTGATATTTAATTTCTAATTGGTTGCTATTTTCCAGTTGGTGTTAGGCACTCAAAGTTGATGCATTTTATTTGGACAGATTTATTAGTTTTTGTGAGGATTTTTGCCTTCAAAAATAGAAACTCTGTCGACAGCTAATAAAGGAAAACTGGCAGGCACCATATTCGGAATGCATCATTGTACATAGAATGTAGATGGTGCTGTTCGAATAGACTTGCGGTTTCGAAAATCTTTAAAGTGGGATACACATCGAATTTTTGAAATTATCACTTTATTCCTTGGAATCTCTATCTCCAGGTCGCGCAACAAAAAAACGATAAGTATTGTGGGCAAACTTATCTCCAAACCGACAAGCTTTAGTGCTGTATGCCGACCACCAAAATTCTTTTCAAGAACGAGGAAGAAAAGAAAAATTCAGAAATTGCTACAGGAATATTATTAGCTACATTTACCATTTTTATAAACAGCCATGGAAGAATGGATCATGCCGCTAGAGGGTTTATTCCCATGTTTTAACAATTCTCTCCCCTTAAATAAATGAGGCTATCTTTTTTTCTTTTTTTTTTTTAAAAAAAAATCTTTAGTTTTTAAAATCAATTGAACAAGCTTATCAAACAGTAGGTGAAGGATGGTGCAAGCCACATATAGAGTGTGAAACCGAGGGAGAAGTTAAACAAGGCGAAAACAAAACGATAACAAAACTTTTATCTTTTGTTTCTGTTTTTTTGTTTTTGAAGATTATTTTTAAAATTAATAGATTTTAAATGAGAAATTCATTGCTAAGTAGCGTGAAAATGTCTTAAGAAAGAATTTTTGAAACTAAAAGGAGAGAAGAGAATCAACCATGACAGATATTGGTGGTAGTGACTAGTTTCTATTTTTTGCAGAATTTCAAACAAAGTTTAGGGCATCTCCACCTAAAACATTATAAGAATGTTATTCCTTGCATTCATTCACATGGCTTCAGACAGAAGGAATAACTTAGCCCATAAAAAAGAAAAAAAGAAACGTACAGAAGGACGGACCATCTTATGCAGTGGAGTTGGGTTGGGGAATAATCTCTTTATAAGTCAGAATCAGAATCCATCTTCCTTATCTGATTTCAGATTAGCACTTCCCAATTAACGTTATCTCTCACATCCAATTGCTCTATCTGCTGTATCAATTATAATAAACAAAGAAAACACATTTTGTTAAATTCCTCAAAACCCACCTCTAATGGGTAACTCCACCAATCTTATTTTCTTTTGTTTAATTTCAATCGTGAGGTACTGTTAGGTGCTTCCACCATCCATTGATTGTCCCTTTTATGCTGAACACGAACAAATTAAAAAGGAACACGGAGTTGAATTCATTATTGAGCTACGTTGATCAAGATGGGAAATATATCGAGTTTTGTTCATCAGAAAAAAAAAAAAAAGAGAGCTTAACAGTGACCTTGATATCATTTAACACTCTCAAAATAAGACGTAAGTAAATCCTATCTACCATGTTATTTGGTATCTAAAGAGCATAGCATCTCCTTGAGCTACTGACACAGATGAAAAGGAACAGTAACCGTTCAAATTTTCACAAAAGGACCTTCATCCTAATATAAAGACACATTAACTTAGGTCTTCATTATATTTGTTGTTTTTGTTCTTGGACAGCACCAGAGTGGCTTCTTGAAGATTGTCCAAGCTTCTTAAACTGTGTAATGCTGTTGGATTGTGTCAATGTCAAGTCCTTTCAGCTTCACCACTGACTCAACATGTCCTTTCAGAGTATGAAGCTCCCTGAGTCTGTAAACCAATATAAGAAATATCTCTGTAAGACATTATCACTATTTGATAATTACCACTTCATGAAGGACAACTTACATATAGCTCCTTAGGTGCTTTTATTGATGTTTTCCAATTACAATTAGAGTTTCATCTAAGTGTAATTCCTGTAATAAAGGTTTAATGCAGATTACCAAGATGAAACTCTAACTATGATTGGAGAACAAAATAAAAAAAAGTACTTGTGGAGTTATATGTTGTCTCTTCATCAATCATTTCACACACAAATTTATGCCACACAATGGCACTGTGGAAGTGGATTCAGTGTCTTACCTAGCAACCTCAGCACGTCTCTTAGCTTGTTCAGCAATCTCTGAAAGCTCCCTGTAACTGTTCTTGTCATTGAAAAGGTTGGTTGTTTCAGGTGGCTGAAGACCGTGAAGAGTTCTCTGTGCAGTTGCCCATTGTGCTTCTCTCTCTTCTTTTCCATAGTCTTTCTTTGTAGTGAAGGCAGTCTGTGATAAACAAGTTTTGAGTTTTGAAGTTTCTGGTTTAAAGATCAACAATGCCATTAGTAATAAAAATAATAATAGTAAAGATGAACATATTACCTTGTTCTCTAAAAGATTGTCCCAAGCCTTCCCACTGAGAACATAGCGGATTGCGAATTTAAGTATATCAAGTGGAACATATGTCACTAAACTGTAGAGCCAGATTACACCAGCCCAACCCCATCCCATTCCCTCAATTCTTGCAAAGCCCCAGTTAGCATATACTGCTAGAAATGTTGCCACCTATCAATCATGAAGCAAATTATTATAGCCACAGAAGAAAGCCAAAATGCCAAAATATTTTTGAACTGATCAATCACATAGTGGAGTACCATTGAATTGATTTTCATTCCGTTTCAATGCTAAGTTTAGTTAGAGATGTGGTTATTTTTTCTCTTGTGGATGTAAATATTTTCTAGCTACATGGTTTTAGTGCTTCAGTTTATATTATTTTAACAATGATGGATGTGGATGGGAAGTGAGTGACATGTGAAAGATCATGATGACCAGGTTCTTGACAAAACGCAATGACACTGCTCTTCAATCACACAATCAGAAGATAAAGTAAGAAACAACTATATGTACTAGGTGCTGATAATAGGAGATTCTAGATTACCAGCTGTGCAATCATAAAAGCACTCAGTAGGAGAAGACCAGGTCTTTCAACATAAGACCAGCTGCGGGACCTTGTGACAAAAATCAGTGCTTGACTTATAATACTGACTTGTAGGTACAGGGCTGCCATCATTTCTCCGGGGCTATTTCTTATAGACCTCACACCAAACTTGTCCTGCAATTGGGAAAATTGTGCTTATGGCTCTTACAGTTTTCTCCATTTGGTGGTGATAATATTGAGGAAAACCAAAACTATAAACTATTACCGAGAAGAAACTGGTATCCTTAATGAGCCAGAAAAATACCACTGTCATTAGTGCCAAGTAACTACCTAGCACAACACCAGTGGCAAAAATCTCCCTCAGCTTCCAGCTGTCTGGCAGTGGAGATGGTTTCACTCGATCCTTGGAAATTGTCATGATGGTACCTATGTAATAGGGGTGAATGAAATCAAATTAAACTTTTTCACAGAATAGTCTATATAAACAGCCTGAAGGTTAAATAAGGATTATCTTACCATCGTTTAGTATTGCAATAATCAACACCATGAAGGGTGCAAAATCAAATTTCCAAATCAATGCAATAAACATGAAACCAAACTGCCACAGAGAAGTAGATCACATAAATTACATGAACCACGTATATATATGTGTTTGTAAAAATGTTGACATGTTTTTTGAGTTAACATTTTCTGCACTTACCACTATACGAATGGTGATGGACACTGCATAGATCTGCCATAATCAACACTTCTGAGTTAGGTTGTTAAGATATTAAATAAAGTCAATCAATCAAATTATGCATGCAAGGAAACTAACAGTATAATTCTTCATCCTTTGGAAAATTGCCCTGCTGGTCAGCACTGCACTAATAATGACACTCAGACCAGGTTCGGTGAGGACAATGTCAGAAGCACTTCTAGCAGCATCTGTGGCATCAGCAACAGCAATTCCAATGTCTGCTTTCTTTAATGCAGGGGCATCGTTGACACCATCACCTGTCATTCCACATATATGCTTCCTCTCTTGAAGCCTCTTCACGATTTCATATTTGTGTTCTGTCATGTCATAGTGTGAAGAAAACATGAATAAAATGTTGTTTGATATGAAACATGTCACCATGAAGGTTAGTATTGTTAAAGAAAGTACTACGTAGTCCCATTTCACCAGCTTGCAACGAAGCCATGAACGTTGAACAAGAAAAAGGATGTCTAAAATGGATTAAAACAAAAAAATGTGTGACAGTGTGATGCTATCAAGTACCATGATGATTATTATCCTGGACAAGGACCTACCAGGAAATACTCCAGCAAATCCATCAGCTTTCTCAATCAATTCATCAACTGGAAGAGCTGAAACAGAAGCATCCTTGCTCTGTCCAAGCAATGAAGAAGATGGGTACATGTTTGTTCCCATCCCAAGCCTTCGGCCAGTTTCCTTGGCAATGGCAAGCTGATCACCTAGAGAACAAGAAGCCCACAAAGAGTTTCTAAGCTACATGATTCTATTTTTAGTATGAAACATGAACTACAAGAAATAATGGTCTCCCTCCAATCTTACCAGTAATCATCTTAACATTCACACCAAGGTTCAGAGCTCTTGTGATGGTTTCCGCACTGTCGTGCCTTGGAGGATCGAAAAGTGGTAGAAGACCAACAAACTGCCATGGTGCACCAGGACTATCCTTGTTTTTCTCAGGTACCTCCTGTTATGCAGAGACCATGCAAACAGCAATAGATGAAGGAGGGTAGTCAATAATTAATGGGTTGGAGAAGAGAAATGTTAAATATCAGCTTTGCTAACCTGTTTAGCAACACCTAACGAACGGAGTCCACGCTCAGCAAACTTGTCAATCACTCCATGAACCCTCTTTCTGACATCTTCTTTGCAGTTGCAGAGGTTCAATATCTAAGCCAGGAAAAAGAAGTACATTGTTCATCTAAAATGTTCACAAATGAACCAAATAGTGGTAAGGTAACAGAACACATATTTACCTGCTCAGGAGCACCTTTGCTAGATCGATGCCAATTTCCATCAGAATCAATGTAAGTTAGAGCAGTCCTCTTGTCCACAGGATTGAATGGAAGAAAGTGGACCTCCCTGATACCAGCTCGTGCCTGATAAATTCACAGTAGAAGTTAAATTAATATTTCTTTTATCTTCATTTATCCCAAATGACAGTGAGCACTGTTTTGACATATTTACCTCCTTTGGATCAGCAAGCATCCCAACAATTGCAGCATCTATAGCATCCTGATTCTCAGTCCTAGAAGCCCTGGCTGCAAGAAGGATAACATAATCCTTCTCAATACCCTTGGCAAAAACTTCAATCAGATTCTTGTCAACACTGAGCTTATTTAGGGTGAGAGTCCCAGTTTTGTCACTGCAGAGGACATCCATTCCTGCCATTTCCTCAATAGCCGTCATACGTTTTGTAATGGCACCTTGCTGTGAAAGCCTGTGAGAACCAATAGCCATAGTGACAGACAGAACAGTTGGCATGGCAATCGGAATTCCTCCGATCAAGAGAACTAACAGATTGTCAATCCCATCTCTGTACTTGCGGTGTTGTATTGGGTACATGACTATGAGCTCAATGATTATTCCAACCGCAATGGAGCAAATGCAGAAGTTACCGATTGCTGTAAGGACTTTCTGGAAGTGACCAACTTGGTTGGTGCTGTCAACCAGATGAGCAGCCTTGCCAAAAAAGGTGTGCACCCCAGTGGCAATCACCACTGCTTCTATCTCACCCTTCTTCACGGTTGATCCAGAAAACACTTCATCAGAGGGATTCTTTGTCACTGGGAGAGACTCTCCTGTCAAAGCAGACTGATCAACACTCAGAGCATCACCCTCCAGAAGACGGGCATCAGCAGGAATGATATCTCCCAGTTTGATGCTGACTATGTCTCCTGGGACCAAAATTGCAGCATCTTGTTCTGTCCATCTCCCATCTCTCAGAACCTGAATTTTTTTTTTCGGCAACAGCAAAAATTTAAGATGAGTGTAGAATTGAGAGAGTTTGAACAAGATGAAAACAAAGAAGATGAGGAAACATCTATCAATTCATTATGTTTTTCAGATTTTAAAACTTAATATGATTAACACTTAACTACCAAGCAGTTTGAAACTGTTTGACAAAACTCTGCTTAAAACCAAAAAATGACAAGGGAATCTAAGTGACCCTTGAAAATCTGAAAACACTTCATGTTGGATGCATGATATATGGTACAAATTTAGATTATTAGATTGAGGTTACCTTGGTCTTGGGAGCTAAACCAGCCATGAGTGCAGCAGCTGCATTACCAGCATTGTTTTCTTCGATGAAACTGATGGTGGAGTTAATGAACAAGAGAGCAATGATACCAACGAAATCTTGCCAATCCGGAGGCCTTCCTCCACCATTGGCCAGAGCAATGGCCATTATAGCAGCAGCTTCCATAACCCATGACAAGGGGTTCCACATGAAACCCAAAAACTTCAAAATTTTGCTTTCCTGTTCACCATACAACAATTCAGTGAGGGATGAAAACCAAACTTAACTTCTCTGTGACACAAGAACAAACATCAACAAGACAGAAAAACCTTTTTCTCTTCCAATTTGTTTGGTCCAAAAACTTGAAGCCGACTGGCTCCTTCCTCCGATGTTAGACCTGCTCTTGAACATTTCAGCTGCTCAAACACTTCCTCCACCGGAATTCGTTCCTGCAATTATGTGACACTGTCTCGTTATTTCTCCAATTATAAAGATGGTTTACTTTGCTTCAGTTTTTCAGCCTTTTAAAGCTGATTTCATGAACAATCATTTCAGAATTATATTCAGTTTTTAACAAGATTGTTCATTTTGTGACAATTATTTTGAAAGCGATGCTTAAAGATAATTTGAACTGGTTGACAACATTTAAACTCAAGAACAAATAATCAAAATTAAAAAATATAAATTCAGAATTATCAGGGGTGCACGTCATCACAATCAGAAAAAAAAAAATTGAATTTTTTTGTAAGTTGCCTGCACTTGTTGAACAAGTTACCAGTGAGATTAAACGTGTTTTCTCTAAAATTAAGCATGCAACAATATTTTGATATAATACTAATTCGTATGCAAGAGAAAAAGTGCATGGAAATAGAATATGGTGATGGTGTGAGGGACACGCGTCAGAAGCTAGCTGATTCCTTTCTTTCCGTGCCACAGTAGTTGTCACTTTTTTCCGAATCAACATCTATCTCATGCTAACTATACATCCATATAAATAGAATAAAATAAAAAAAAGAGTTATTCAACTCACGTAACGTTTTTTCACTGCAATAATCTCGTATAATAAAAATACACACGTCAAAATTCAATTAAAATTTATGATAACTTTTAATAAAAAATATTAGTTCATTTATTCGTATTGTGCGTACAAACAAAGTGTTATAAACAAGGCAAGATTCGGGAACGAAAGGAACTGTTAGCGTAAAAAGAGGTTTCTGGTTCACGCGGAAAAAGGGTCCATCTTTTTCCTAAATTCACAACTCCAATAAATATTCATTTATATATATAGATATAACGTAAAACTCATTCTTAATTACAGGTAAATAAGACAAGCAAAATATTTTTTTTTTATGATCATGAAACAAACAATATATACAGTCTCTGGAAAAATCACGTAATCAAAATCAATAGAATGGTGATCATTTTGTATACTTTACTTTTGGAATTCTGACATAAAAGAAAGACTGAAAACGAGGAACATGTCATACAAGGTTGTAGTGCATGCGAGAAGAAAGTTAAAAAACATGGTGGTTGGTGCTTAACCGAAGAATGAGAAGAATGAGAATACCAGATCAACGTTCTCGTTTTTGATTTCCTCAAGGCTGATACCGCCCATGTTGGAAGGTGTGGAGTGGTGGTGTTGCAATCAGAATGGAAGAAAGAGAAGGAGAAGAAGATGTTGCAGAGGGTGCAGTGGCTTATGGGGGTGCTATATATATATATATATATATATATATATATATATATATATATGAATGAGTAGTGAATGAATGAATGTGGTTGTGTTTGCAATGGGCAATAGGTAAAGAAGTTGTAGGTGTAAGAGATGTAGTAGTGGTGGTGGGTACCACAATCCAACACTTTTCTGCATTGACCTCCCATGTTCATTGATGCTATCAGGGGTAGGTATTTTCCTTTCAATTAACCTTATTCTACTTCCCCTTTTTCATGGAAACGTTCTTTACTTTTCCACATCACATTAATTTCCCTCTCTTCATTTCTAACACTTCTTTTTATCTTATTATCGTCTATTAAATACATAATTAATGTTTTTGGTAGTGGGTTTTGTAAAGTTGAATTAGGTTTGTTTAATATAATATTAGAGTCGTGGGTTAAAGTCTATGTTCCGATCCGACTCAAGTTCGTTTGATAGTATCGGAGTAATAACTACGTTTTTTAGGTATTGCCTTGCCCACTTTGAAACGTGGAATTCCATCACGGTTTTATCCTTAAAAGACACCACAGAAAATAGGGAGAGGAAGAAATATTTTTTAAATTGCGCGCCAATATTCCCACCGCAAGTCTGGCCGACATTGCTAGGATTAACCACCATGTTTCCGATATATTGTCCGTTTTGGAGGATGGAACTCCATCTTCCGACACACCCAATAATATTTTAATTTTACTTTATTTATTTATTTCTCATATAACCAAATAATATGTGTTAATTTATAATATTTTTTATTATGTAAAGTGGCATTCTAGTTTTGTTGGAAACTATTACTCACAATATATATGATTGTATTTTTAACTTATGTCTTTGTATATATATCCTTCTTACGTACCAGTTTTAATTTGTTATCTAATATGTTATGTTTATATTTACAGAAAATTTTAGATTAGAAGATGTACTTAAAAATCCCTCTTTACTAATATTTAGCAATAACATCAAAACTTAGTTTTTCTCTTAAAAAAGTAATGTTACCCTCATTTTTTTAGTAATGTTACAAGCATGTTACTTAAAACCATTTGAGAGGAAATAATAATTTCGACATACTTATACAAACCTACTATTTTTGGAACTCACATTCTTAATATTATTTTGTTATTAATATTTCTATGAACATTTATTTATTTTTAAAAATGGCATTTTTTTTTGTCACGAAATTTTAGAATCAAAGCAACATTTTTAATCCTATTTTTTCTTCAACATGATAGAATGTTTGTGACTTATATATATACTATATGGATTAACAAGACATGGAATCTTTTAACTGGAAATAATTCTTTCAAATTCAAAATTATTCATCTTGAATTTGCATAATATTCTATATTTTAACCATTAAGTCAAGTGCCATTGATTATTTAACATGTGAAAATTAATTAAATAAATATTTATAAGTTAATATGCAATCACGATGACTTTAAAAAGTTTATGATGAAGTTGATTAATCAAGTATAATCTTTAAATTGTATGAAAAATGTTGTAAAATTAATGACCATTATTTAATAGTTACATATGCATAAAAAATTAATGATCAATTAATTAGGTTTGCCGACACTTGTTCCTTGATAAATGAATCCTTGTCCCTATCTATATGTTGATTTTATAACTTTCTATTAGAGTTATTCTTTTAGACTCTTGAGAAAAGGAAATCAATTGTTTTTTTTTTCTTTAAAAACTATAAACTTTTAGATATATTCTTAATTAACGATTTACAAGAATAAAGAGGAAATTATTCTATTTTAAAAGAAAAGACATAATAAATCAATATGAAGTATTAATTTTAATTTACCTAAAAAAATATATATGACTATTCTGTGCTTAAGGATCGAAAGAGTAAATTACTATAAAGCAAGGAAAGTTATGTGTATTTTTATGATAATAGTGAAAATGAAGAATAATTAAATTCTCATGCATTCACCTTAATTCTACCATTAGGGCACGCGTAAACTGGACCAATCACGTTATTGTTTCAAAATCTACGTTTTAAAAACGATTTTGATCTGTTGGTGAGAAAAAAAACTCAAAAACTTGATTATTCTGCAACATCCTTCAACAATGAACACATCATAAAAGACGTTATACATAGTTTAAGATACCATTTTTTTTTTCTTTACTAAAATTATGTAAAAATAAGTTGTCTAAAAATTGTGAAATTAAGATTATTATTTTTATATTTTTTAATAACATATGACTATCCATGTTTCTTATACATTCAAGAAAATCAAGAATGATAACAATAACTAAAATGTTGGATCGTAAGAATATTTCATGTATAAAACCTTAAAATAATAAGTTACCAAATTATTTTCAAAATCAATATTTATTTTTACTTAATGCTTGAATTTTAATATAAAATATTTTTTAAGAAAATACTATCACTACTAGAATTACATAATAAGATTAATTCCATCTTCAATTTAAAATTTTGAAATGATAAATTTATTAATATTGAAATTTCTTATTTTTATTAGACATGATATTTAAAGTTGTACTTAAATTTGATGGATGAAATTATGTAATTATGAATATTAATCAGTTGCTTAAACCGACATTCTAAACTGAAAGTTTTTTTTTTCTTGTCATTAAAGTAGATATAGATAAAAAGTTTATCCCCTATGGTTTTAAATTTATTTGAAAAAGAGAAATGAGTTTGGTTAATTGTTTGGGCATGGAATATATAGACAAAAATAGGTGTTGTCTTTTATTTGAAGAAGAAAATGGAAGCATAATTGCATTTGGAGAAAAAGTTAATGGAGGAAAATAAGTGAGAATGAAGATGAATCACGCAACACTGCAAATCATTATTACACTCTTCCACACAAAAAACCTAAATCATTGCGCAATAATCTTTTTCTTCTTTCTTAATTATTATTATTATTGTTTATCTCAAACAAATTCTTCTTTTCAATAAAACAGAACCACGTGTATGTTTCATCATTCTGCACTTTCCATGTTCTTATTCTCATAATAAAGGCTATTTTTGTCATTCACAATTTGTGTTTAGAAAATTATAAGAAGTGATGTAAGAAAATTATAAAAATCAGAAGTGAATTTTGAGTCACGTTGAATCTTAAAAGTCAGGTTATAATGTGAGATTTTGATTTTATTTTTAATAAAATGATTTTCGACAAATATTATTAATTTATATGCTAAAATTATACTTCAAAAACATTAATTAAATGTATTTGAAATTTAAATATATAAATTGAGAGAAACATTTAAATTAATGATAATAATTAAGTGCATGGTTAGTTGAAGCAACTTTTCAATGTAGATTAGAAATTCGCATAATTAATTTATAATTTATATAATAGAGATTAAGAATGAGATATATTATATTTAAGTGAGGATCTAATCTAATAATGTTATATGAAAAATAAAAATTGTTACGAAAATGTAATAAATTTCAACAGAACGCGGAGAAATAGTGTAACGCAAATCGGATAGGTTGTGAAAGAAACATCCAAAGATGCAGCAACAGAACGTGACATCATTTCATTTTGTCTTTTGAGCATTTCGATGTATTTAAAAATTAAAATAGATTATATTAAAAAGAAAAAGGTAAATTTGAATATATATATATATATATATATATATATATATATATATATATATATAAAAAATAAAATATATATGTTAAGAACTAATTTTATGTTTAGTGTTCTTTTTAAAAAATAACAATCGTAAATTATGCTATGTACAGTTTTTCACAATAATTACATTATAAAAATCATATTGGCTGGTATTTTTTTTATTATTGGTTGAAATTATATATATTTTTTAATGATCATTAGTTTATATAAAAGGTAAAATATTATAACTATGATACTAAAATTAAGAGAATTAATGTTTGTTTGATATTATATCGTTGACTTAGTAGTAATAGATGCATGTCTATAGTTTCATTTAATTTGCATTTACTTACAAATTTTATTTCATTTTTAAAATTTTAATTGAAAACCTTATATTTGTTAAATAAAAGTTAATAGCTTATTAAGTACTAACACTTTAAAGTATAAACAGAATTTTATTTTATTATTTTTAAGTCAAGAAAATGTATATCTATAATAATTAATAATAGACAATAATTTTTTATAATATTTTTATATACATTTTATTTCTTTTTACCTTTCTTATTTTTTGTTATTTTAAATTTAATTAACTTATAATTTATATCATCTTCGATTATACTAAAAATAGTCATAATAATGGAGCGAGAAAGAATGGGTTTAAATATTTTATCCTCGTTCTCGATATCTAATAGTATAAAATTGTACAAAAATAAATATTTATGATTTTTAATATTAATTTAGTAATTTTTTTATAAAAGTTAAAAACAATAATTATATCAAATATTTAATTTAAATGTTAAATTCTGAAAAAAATATATAAATATCAAATAACAATTGAATAAAGATAAGTATGTTAAAAATAAGTATGAAGCTACAAATCAAATAAAAGTTAATATAATATTGTAGATTATTTAGTAGATTATAGGTGCTTTAGTATTTTGAAATAGAGACAGAAACATACGAGGACAGGAATAAAACAATTCTATAAATACTCATCTTTATCTCCTTATTTAAATTAAAAAATTATGTATTATCTATACTTATATTTATACTTTATATTTATACTTAATCAATTTGTAAATTTTTTATCGATCAAGTTCATTTGACATTCCTAATGGTAAAAATAATTAATAAAAATTAAAATCTCTTTATAAGTATGTTTTTATACATTTTTATTATAATTTTCATTTTAATTATAATTATTTTTCCTTATAATAATAATTATATTAACTTTTTAATTGAATTGATTTTTTTGTTTGTTTTAGAAATGTAGATAACAAGTGTTTGTATTTGTATTTGTATTAGTATACTATAATATTCTTTATTCTTTATTTGTTTTACAAAAATATGTAAATATATAATTATATTGGCTTTTTTATGTGTTTTGAGATGATAGAGATTGAGTAATATGTTTTATATTTACATCGATGATAAAATGAATGATTATGGTGACAAATATTCAAATGACATATAGTCTAATTTGTATTTTGTCGTGCTAAATATTGAAATCCATTCAGAAGTGAGATATATAATGACTTTACTAATGGTCATAAGTAAATTAATATAATAGGTAGTCATAAAATTAAATAAGTTCGTATAATGAATTTAATGAATAGATACAATGAATTGTCTTAATTTCATTAAGTTGTTGATGGTATATGTTAGTAGGTTTTTACATTAGTAAGATTTTTCTGGGATAAGTTTACAAATATAATATGTGTATTTGGAAAGTTGTCATAATTTTTTTTTTTGAGGTAATGATTGTGTGCAAATGTGTAGTTTTTAATCCATTTGTTTAGATAAATAATGAATCTAACGATCTAATTTTTTATGATATAATTCTTTGATTCTCTTCAAATAATGAGCTTATAGAGTTTGGGAAAACAATTTTTTTCCAAATACACAATGTTAATGTGATGATAAGAGAATAAATAAAATTGTACATCTAGAAGAAGATGGGACAAAGAGTTTTCATTTAAAAAAAATAACATTTTGTACCATTCTTTTATAAATTCAATATTTTTTTTTAAGATGGAATAAAGAGTTTATATTTTAAAAAACAACATCTTGTATCATTCTTTTCTAAATTCAATATCTTTTTTGGTATATATATATATA